>OIWO01000919.1_pt1 | contig 28397 bp, 23 predicted proteins | sample 1587641 | NCBI WGS metagenome assembly OIWO01 (sample SAMEA3888924, study PRJEB22519) | human gut metagenome | biome: human gut; feature: human-associated habitat; material: faeces | place: Denmark | collected 2010
TGATATTTTTGCATACAGAAAAAGAGCCTGTGCACGATTACGTGCGACAGGCCCTCTTTTTGAGTATTAAGTTTGCAGTTTATAGTTTTTAGTAAAAAGCTTACTGCTGCGCACGGCGCATTGCTTTTTTACGATCGTGTTTGTCGAGGATGGCTTTACGGATACGGATGCTCTTCGGCGTAACTTCTACGAGTTCGTCGTCGTTGATCCATTCCAGGGATTTTTCCAAGCCCATTTCCTGCGGCGGCGTGAGGCGGAGTGCTTCGTCCGATGCGGAGGAACGGGTGTTGGTCAAGTGTTTCTTCTTGCACGGGTTGACGTCGATGTCGACGTCGCGGTTGCTTTCGCCGACGACCTGGCCAAGATAGATTTCTTCGCCCGGTTTGATGAACATCGTGCCGCGGTCCTGCAAGTTGAAGATGCCATAGCCCGTCGTCGTGCCCGATTCAAAGGCAACTAAGCTGCCGCGGGTACGGCCCGGGATTTCGCCTTTCCAGGGAGCATAGCCGTGGAAGACGTGGTACATGATGCCATTGCCCTTGGTAGCGGTGAGGAATTCGCTGCGGAAACCGATGAGGCCGCGGGCCGGAATGATGAATTCCAGGCGGGTGTAGCCGGAAATGTCAGTCATGTTGACCATTTCGGCTTTACGGGTACCGAGTTTTTCCATGACAGCGCCCATGAATTCAGGCGGAACGTCGATGGTGAGGGCTTCCAGCGGTTCGCATTTCTGGCCGTTGATTTCCTTGGTGATGACGCTCGGTTTGCCGATCTGGAGTTCATAGCCCTGACGGCGCATTTCTTCGATGAGGACAGCGATGTGGAGTTCGCCACGGCCCGATACTTTGAAGGCATCGGCGCTGTCGGTTTCTTCGACGCGCAGGGATACGTTGGTCTGGACTTCGCGGAACAGGCGGTCGCGGAGGTGACGGCTGGTGACGTATTCCCCTTCCTGGCCGGCAAAGGGGCTGTCGTTGACGTAGAAAATCATGGACAGCGTCGGTTCGTCGATGTTGATCTTCGGCAAAGCTTCCGGGTTCTGCGGGTCCGTAACGGTTTCGCCGATCTTGAGGTCCGGAATACCGACGATGCAGGCGATTTCGCCCATAGCAGCTTCGTCCTGTTCGACACGTTTCAGGCCTTCATAGGTATAGACGCGGCCAATCTTGGCTTTGCGCTGGCTTTCGCCGTCAGTGACGACGACAGCCTGGTTCGGATGCATCTTGCCGCGGACAATACGGCCGATAGCGATTTTACCAACATAATCATCGTAGTCCAAGGTCGTGACCATGAACTGCAGCGGGCCTTCAGCGTCGCCTTTCGGGCACGGGCAGTATTTGATGATGGTCTTGAACAACGGTTCGAGGTTGTCGCTGTCGTCATCCATGGAGTATTTAGCAATGCCGTCACGGCCGTTTGCATAGACGACAGGGAAATCGAGCTGTTCGTCTGTAGCGTCGAGTTCCATGAACAATTCGAGCACTTCGTCTTCGACTTCAGCGACACGGGCACCGGGTTTGTCGATCTTGTTGATGACGACGATCGGTTTCAATTTCTGTTCCAAAGCCTTGCGCAGAACGTATTTCGTCTGCGGCATCGGGCCTTCAAAAGCATCGACGAGGAGCAGTACGCCGTCTACCATGTTCAGTACACGTTCTACTTCGCCGCCGAAGTCAGCATGCCCCGGGGTGTCGACGATGTTGATCTTGACGCCTTCGTGCATGACAGATGTATTTTTGGACAAGATTGTAATGCCGCGTTCACGTTCAATATCCCCAGAGTCCATGACACGTTCTTCGACTTTTTCGTTAGAACGGAAAACATGGCTCTGTTTGAGCATGGCATCGACCAGTGTCGTTTTGCCATGGTCGACGTGGGCAATAATTGCAATATTACGAATATCTTTGCGTTCCATCTAATGTCCTCTCTCTCATTAACAAATATTAGATTGTATATAACTAGATAAGTATAGCATGGATTGCGCAGAAATGCAAAGCCGCCTGCTGAATTTATTGTCAACAGGCGGTAAAATATCAGATAGTTTCTGCCTAGGCTCTATTCTTCTGGAGCATGATCTTTAAGATTTCATCGTCTGTCTGCTGCATCCCGCGGGAAGCCAGGAGGCCGACGTTCTTCAGACATTCTTCGGCTGCGTTGGCCACTAAGCCGTCCGTACCCTGGACGCGCACGTCATTGAGGGCCAGGAGGACCGCTTCATAGGCCGCATGGACCGACGCCGACACCTTCATGGAGCAGCTGTTGGCCGCGCCGTCGCAGACCATGCCGACGATGGACCCGGACATGGTGGCCAGGGCCTTTTCGATGACCTGCAGCGGGTCCTTTTCGGCCAGCAGCCAGGCCATGCCGGCAGCCGCCCCCATGGAAGCCGTGACGGTAGCACAGAAAGCCGATAATTTCGGCAGATAGCCGTGGGCATAAATGGCGACCATACTGGACAAGGACAGCGCCCGCAGCCGCCGTTCCGGCGTGACGCCGAGCGAATCGGCGACGACCGTCACGGGTTCTGTCGCGGCGATGCCCTGATTGCCGGAACCGGAATTGGTCATAGCCGGGAAAGCCGCCCCGCCCATGCGGGCATCGGAAGCGGCGACCGTGCGGATCTGGATGCGATGGGACAAATCATCGGCCAATAAGTCTTTATCGACCATCTGCTGCAAAGTATAGCCGATCTTCAGGCCATATTTCCCCGTCAGGCCCTCCTGCGACAGCTGGTCGTTGAGCCGTTCCGCCTCCTGCAGGAAGGCGATGTCGGCCAGCGGCACGTGTTCGGCAAAATCGACGATATCCGCCAGGGTCAGCGTATGGAGAAAAGCGATTTTCGGGTCTTCCCCGCTCCCCGCTTCCGTCCGCTGATCCAAGAGGACCTGGCCATCCTTTTCCACGAAGACGATGTTCGTATGGTCGTCGGTGATGACGACGCGGACGCGGTGGTTTTCGCCATAGACGACGGCTTCAGCATAGAGGACATGAGGCGTATCTTCCCGGACGGACACAGTGACTTTACCATCGGCGACGTACTGTTTGCCCAAGGCGACGACGTCTGGCGTCAAGGCCTTCAGGACCTGTAATCCCGCTCCGGCATCCCCGCCGAGGGCGCCGACGGCAGCGGCAATATAGAGCCCCGGCGTCCCCGTGCCCGGTACGGTGACGCCCATGCCGTTCTTCATCAGATTCGCCGACACGCGGGCATCGACGAAGCGTACGGCTTCGCCCAATTCCCGGGCCGCCGTCGCCGCCGCATAAGCCAGGGCAATCGGTTCCGTACAGCCCGTCGCCGGCGTCACATCCTGCTTGATGATGGCGATCATCTTGTTCCACATAGCATTTTTATCCATAATTATCCCTGCTTTCTCCTATAAATAGGTATCATAACGTAAATCGTATCACGTGTCTTTCTAATACCATCATAGCATGATTCCTATGAGAAAACAATATGGATATGAGGCCGTTCGCAGACCGCAGTTGGCAGTTCGCCGCTCTTTTAGGTCCTTCGCATATTGCAAGAGAGAAAAAAGGAGCTGTCGCACGAAACCAAAATGGCTTAATGCGACAGCCCCCTTTTTGAGTATTAAGTTTGCAGTTTGTAGTTTTTAGTGAAGGTTTTTAAATTAAAGCCCTCTTCTACAAACTCCGTACTACAAACATTAAAGAGAAAGGGATCTCGCATGACGGCAGAAGCCTTCGTGCGACATTCCCTTTTAACTTCTTAATCTTCGCCGATGATGCGGACTTCCGGTTCCAGGTGGACACCGTGAGCCTTTTCGACGCGTTTCTGGACTTCGTGGATGACGTTGAGGACATCCCGGGCCGATGCGTGGCCCGTGTTGACGACGAAGCCGGCGTGTTTCATCGAGACCTGGGCATCGCCGCAGGAGAGGCCTTTGAGGCCCGTCTGGTCGATGAGGGTCCCGGCATAGTATCCCGGCGGCCGCTTGAAGGTACTGCCGGCGCTGTGCATTTCCAAAGGCTGCTTGCTGCGGCGGCGGTTCATGAGGTCATCCATGCGGGCCTGGATTTCCTTGGGGTCGCCGCTGCGCAGGGTCAATTCGACTTCGACGACGAATTCCTGGGATTTCTGGAAACGGCTCTGGCGATAAGAAAAGCCCAGGTTCGGTGCATCATATGTATGGACGCCGCCCGTACTGTTGACCGTGCGGACCCGCGATACGACGTGGCTCATTTCCCCGTCGTAGGCCCCGGCGTTCATGAAGACGGCACCGCCCAAGGTCCCAGGGATACCGCAGGCGAATTCGATGCCTGTCAGGCTGTTTTCCTGGGCGAACTGACAGACGTCCTTCAGCATGAAACCGGCACTGGCCATGATTTTCCGGTCGTGGCAGGCCAATACTTTCTTCATCGTGTTCAGCTGGATGACGACGCCGCGGATACCCCCGTCGCGGACGAGGACGTTCGAGCCGCCGCCGAGGACGGTGACCGGCAGGTCCAGCCGCCGGGCTGCCCGGATGGCCAGCGACATTTCCTTGACCGATTCCGGCAGGATCAGGACGTCAGCCGGACCGCCGACGGCAAAGGTCGTGTGTTCGCTCATCGGTTCGTCCAGCAGGATCCGTTCCATGGGAACGGAGATACTTAATTCGGAGACGAAAGTCGTCAGTGCATATTTATTGATCAAGGATGCTCATTCCTTCTGCCATTGCATTTTGAATAATCTGGAACACTTCGCCAGCCATGGACTGCCATTTATTATAATGGTTCAAATATTCCACAGCGGTCTGATTGTTTTTAATGAACTCTGCCATCTGGTTGAGATGGTCGATCTTCTTGCGGATCGGTTTGTCCCCCATAGACTGGGCATAGGCCAGCTGGGCCTGGAGCATGAGGAAATCGCGGACCAGATGCTTGGTCTTTTCGTCTTTGGCCAGTTCCTGACCGGCAGCGACGAGGTCCTTATATTCCTGACATTCCTTGATAGCTGCCTCTAACTCATGGGCTTTATCATAAATTTCCACGTTCTACACCTCATCATTTCTGTAATGCTAAAGATTCTTGATACCGATGCCGCTCTTGGCCATGCCCGGGAAGCCGAGCTGGCGCATCGCTTCATACGATACGATAGCGACGGTATTCGACAAATTCAGGCTGCGCGCCTGTTCGACCATCGGTACGCGGAAGCAGCGTTCCGGATTGGCTTTCAGGAGGTCTTCCGGAAGGCCTTTCGTTTCCTTCCCGAATACGAGCATATCATCGTATTGGAATTGGATATCGGCATAACACTGTTCCGATTTCGTCGTCAAATAAAAAAAGCGATGATCCTTGTATTTGTCCAGGACTTCCTGAAAATTCTCATGGATCTGGACGTCGACGAGCGACCAGTAATCGAGACCGGCCCGTTTTAAATGCTTGTCATCAATGGAAAAGCCCAGGGGCTTGACCAAATGCAGCGTAATATGATTGGCTGCGCATAAACGGGCGACATTGCCCGTATTGCCGGGGATTTCCGGCTCTACCATTACGATATGCATACTTATATCACTCTCCAAGGGATATTGTACAGGATTTATGCAGGAAGTACAAGAGGAACATTGCGTTTCCGACCTTTTTATGATATACTTATAAATAATAGTTATTATTTAATAGAAATGTAAAGTTTCTGTTGATTTTAGAAAGAGGTGTCAATTATGGATAACTTTGACAACATTGCCCAGTACCCCATGTATTTCGCTCCCGGCTGTAAGCTGCTGCAGCTGCAGCCCCAGATGGTTTCCGACGTCTACGACTACCTGCGTCAGCTCTTCGGCAGCAAAATCAAACTGTATACACGCTGCTGCGGCCTCGACGATGCCAACCAGCACAACGACGAAGCCGTCTTCATCACGCTCTGCGACACGTGCTACAAGATTTACGGCGAAACCTACGCCAACCTGCACATGCGCGATTTCTGGAACGTCTATGACGAATACAAGGACGTCTATCCCCTCGGCGAAAAAGAAGGCGAACTCCGCAAGACCTTGAAGAACACCTTCTGTGGCTCCCTCCCGCAGGAACACGTCAAGAGCTGGTTCGAAGAATGGAAGAAATGGAGTTTGAACAGTACAGAAAAAGACTAATTCGTCTTTAAGGAGCAGAGGCTATCATGAAATTCACTTACTACGGTCATTCCGCATTCACACTTTCCGATGACGTGACGACGATTCTTTTTGACCCGTTCATTACGGACAATCCCTGGACCCAGGTCTGTCCGACAGACATTGCCTGCCAGTATATTATCGTCACCCACTGCCACGGCGACCACTACGGCGACACCGAAGCCATTGCCAAAGCCAATGACGCGACGGTCATCAGCACCGCCGAAGTAGCCGGCAAAGCGGGCGAAGCAGGCTGTAAAGCCCATGCCATGCATGTCGGCGGCAGTGCGGATTTTCCCTTTGGCAAAGTACGGCTGACCCCGGCCTTCCACGGGTCCGGCATTGCCGGAGGGCTGGCCTGCGGTGTTATCGTCGAATTCGGTGGCAAACGCATTTACTATGCCGGCGATACGGGCCTCTTCTCAGATATGAAAATACTCGACCGTTTCGGACAAATCGACTGCGCTATCCTGCCTATCGGCGACAACTTCACCATGGGCATGGATGACGCCGCCCTGGCCGCCCTCTGGATCCAGCCGCGCTTCGTCATCCCCGTTCACTACAAGACCTGGCCGATCATCGAAGCAGACCCGCAGGAATACAAGAAGCTCACGGAAACGAAATACAACATCCCCGTCCAGGTCGTCGACCCGGGGACGACGTATGAATTCTAATCATGATCCTTCCTGATTTCTACGGACGCTTCCGCTGCAAAGCCGGCACCTGCCAGCACACGTGCTGCCGGGGCTGGGACATCGACGACGTGACGGCCGATTACTACCAGCAGCTCGATGGCCCCTTAGGCGAGGCCATCCGCCAACATATCGCCGAAGGACCGGACGGCTGGCATTTCTGCCTCACGGCGGAAGGGAACTGTCCCTTTCTCCGCCCGGACGGCCTGTGCCAGCTCATCCGCCAGGCCGGGGACGATATCCTCTGCGATATCTGCGCTCTCCATCCGCGTTTTTTCCAGGTCGTCGAAAACGGCAGCGGCCAGGCCATCGAGCTCGGTGGCGTCGGACTCTGCTGTGAGGCGGCGTGTGAACTGCTTCTCAGCGAAACGGGGCCACTCACCTTCTGCGACAGTGAAACAGGCCGCTCCATCGGCAGCCTGGACCAGTTGCTGAAATGGCTGGACTATCCCCTTCCCCGCAAAGGACTTGCGTATGAACCGGCCACGGCGGAAAAGGACCATGAACGGCTCCTGCCCGTCTTAGGCCGTACCGAACCGATTGATGATACCTGGACGGCCCAGCTGAAAGCCTTACAGGCGCAGACAGCGAATTCAGCTGGTTCTACAGTCCTCACCGGGGACACGGGGACGGCCGGACGCTATCAGCGCATATACGATTACATCTTCTACCGCCAGCTGGAAACCTTTGCCGACGTCCCGTCAGACTTCCTGGCCACCTATGCCGGACGCAGCACGGACTTCATCGCCCTCACAGCCGCCGCCACGGGCGACCTGCCCGAAGCGGTACGCCGCTGGTCGGAACAAATTGAATATGATACGGACAACGTGGCGCTCCTCAAGAAAGCGGCAGCAACCGGAGAATTTTGACTTTTCCGGCATTTCGTGACAGCCATGGCCACTTTGCCCGTCCCTATCGAAATAGGCGCGTCTTTCGTGCTATAGTAGAGAAAAATCCCTTATCCCTAAAGGAGGTCCTTCTCTTGATCATAGCCGAAGACGCGCCTATTCGCGTACTCATCCGCAACCATTTAGACTTCAAAGGCAAAGTCAGCCGCAAACGCTATCTCCACTTCCGCCTGTTCAGCATCCTGCCCATCTGTCTCATCATCTGGCTCCAGCATCTGGCCTCGCAAGGCGGACCGCAGGCCCTGGAATACACCATCGCCTCGTGCCTCATCGCCCTGCTCCTCATCCCCGTCGACTTCTCCTACATGATACGGCGCTACCACGACCTGGGAAAATCCGGCTGGTACTGCATCATCAACATCCTGGCCCGCAACATCTGGTTCGCCGCCCTGGCCGTCGAAATCTTCCTCTGCTGGAAAGAGAAAATAGAATAGGGGCCTGACGGCCCCGCAGGCCGCTGGTCGCCTCGGATTCAAATGCCGCTGCGCGGCAACAGATTCATAATGACGACAGCGCTTCGAGTAACCCTCGGCTCGTGGAAAAGGCCGTGGTTCGTGGCTCGTGGCTCGTAAAAGCCCGCCATGATACTCGAATGGGATGTGATGAAATCTCGCAACGGGCCGCCTTAATCAGGTCGGCCCCTACGCACAGGACCGCTGGCCGTGTATTTTTTGTGACCTGTGACTGCGTTATTCCCATCGCCTGTATGCGATACCGTAGGGGACGACCTGACCAAGGCGTCCCGCCGTGGATCCTGTGCATAGCCGGAATTCATGACAGGTAGCATATGGTCGTAATACAATCCTGTGTTTGTTGCGGCGGAAGCCGCATCTGAGTCCAAGAAAAGAGCCGTGGTTTGTTGTTCGTGATTCGTGGCTCGTAAAAATCGACATTATACTCGAATGGTTTGTGGTCGAATCTCACAGCGGGCCGCACAAGGCTCCCTTTATAGGGGAGCTGGACGCCAAAGGCGGTCTGAGAGGTTAAAGGCCGGCCCCTACGCACAAGGCCGTTGGCCGTGTATTTTTTACGGTCCGCAAGACCGTAGCGAACTGCCACCTGCGGCCTGCAAAAAAATGAGGTTGTCGCCTCAAGTAATCTTGACTTGGTACGACAACCTCATCGCTATGGCACTATTTCTTGCCAACGTACTGACGGAGCATTTCTCCTTGTTCTTTGACCAGGGCTTCCAGTTCAGCAATCTTTTTGTCTTGTTTATCGACGGTATCTTCCAGGCTTGCTATCTTCTTGGCCATGGCAGTCCGTGATGTCGTGATGCCGCTGCCTTGTCCAATCTTGAAGCTCAGGCCGGCATTAAACATGTTTTCGCCGTTGCCGAAGTTCGTGCCCAAGCTGAACATGGTATCTTCGTTCGGGCGATAGAAGGCACCGAACGCAATGCTGTTAGCATTGCGGTAATTGCCGTAACCGACGGCGAAGTCCCACTTGTCGTCTGGGTCGAAGTCCAGTGGATGGAGGGCTGCCAGAGCAGCGGCACCGGCGCCGACTTTGTTGACGCGGTTATCGAGGTCGGAAATACGACCGTTCATGTGGTAAATAGATTCCATGTTGGCCGTTACCTGATTGTCCAAAGCCGACAAGTTTTCACCAGCCGTATTAGCCTGTTTGACGAAGGTCCCGTCTTTTTCGACTCTCGTTTCGTTATAGACTGTCCCAGCATTGACGGCGTTCTTGGAGCCTTCCTCAATCGTGGTATTGGCTACGTTCTTGATGGTCGTGTCTTCACGGAGCGTGATGGTCTTGCTGTCGTCACCATCATAGTTGACGGCATTCTTGGTCGCAGTTTGCAACTGGTCTTCCGTAGCGGCCTGACCGGACGTAATCTTAGCGGGGTCCCAAGTCTTGTTCTTGAGGTTGTTAATGGTGCCCGCTTTGTCCTTATTGATAGTCACATCACCGGCAGTAACAGAATTTACCTTAATATCATCTTTTAACGAAACCTTATATTTAGCAGGCTTCGTCGAATCTTTTTCCTGGTTCACAACTTTGATGTTCGTACCATCGTCTACTACGGTTCCTACGCCACCATCCTTGCCGTCCTTGCCGTCTTTACCAGCCGGTCCCTGCGGGCCCGTTTCACCTTTGTCGCCTTTTTCACCTTTCGGGCCTGGTGCACCATTTTCGCCTTTCGGACCAGTTGCACCTGTATCACCTTTGTCGCCTTTTTCACCTTTCAGGCCTGGTGCACCATTTTCGCCTTTCGGACCTGTTGCACCTGTATCACCTTTGTCGCCTTTGAAGTCCGGATCATCTTTCAACGCATCTTTATCCAAAGTAACCAGTACTCGTTTGTCGCCTTCACTGCCGACTTCCTGTGCTTTCAGGCCATCGCCAAAGTCAAACTGCAGATTGTTGATTGTCATGTCCGATGCAATCGGACTGCCACCTTTATATACACCACTTGCGGATTGACCGCCACTATAGATGTGAACAGGTAGATTCATCACAGCTTTCAGCTGTGCCACGTTGACAGCATCGGTGTCAGCCCAACCGGCAGCTACATTGGTAAGCTGACGGGTATGGGTACTATCACCAATGGAAGCAGCTGCCCAGTTCGATTTCCACGTTTTATCGTTAGACGTACTTGCAATACCTGTCAAAGGATCATATCCAGGCACACCTGCATCAGTCGAAGCAACTGAGCCAGCCCCCAATGCAGCGCTATAATCATAGGTAGCTTTAGCATTATGGCCGATACGTACGACATTATCGGGAGACTTACTGGTTTCTGTTTCTTCTGCTGCCATCATGCGAAGTCCGTGACGGGTTGCCGGCGTTTCTTTAGCCGTTTCAGCGTCTTCGGAACCGATGATGACGTTATGACTGCCATTAGTCAGTGTATGGTTATCGCCAATGACGATATTCGAAGCATTAGTCGTGCTGTCAGAATTGCTTGTAATAGTATTTTTCGTACCGATGACATAGTTGCTCTTGCCATTTTCCAACGTGTTGAAGAAACCACCTACGTAGTTATGGGTCGTCGCGTTCTTTTCATTGTTTTCATCTATCACAACTGACCCTTTGACAGTGTTGCTGACACCCTGAATCTGTGTCATGTATGCTTTATCTGCCGTGTTGGCACTCCCTACTACGGTCACCATACCGCCGGTCTTTTCATCGACAATAGCCTTCTGCAATTTTTCCATAACTTTATCCGGCGTACTAGTTTCAGGATTCCCATCATTAAGAATGCTGTTTATTTCATCCATATTGATATGACGGTAGGAATTGGTGATGGAGTTAGCCGACCCGTAGATTTGGGCTGCATTGGAATTTTCTACTAGGTTCGTCTGCCCAACCAAGCTGTTGACAGCACCTGCCGACTTCTGGCTGGCATCGGTATTCCGGTTATAGTTGAATGTACCATAGGACAAAGCTGCTGCCCCCTGATACTTCACATTTTCTTTTTCCGCATCAGTCTTTGCCGTTGCTGTCGTGATACCCGAGAAGGAACCGCTTACGGTAGAAGCAACGCCATTCGTATTCGTCATGTACCCAGCAGCCATGCCATAATCTTTCTTGGCACCATCATTGTCCTTGTTGGTCAGGTCTTTCATGGTTGGTGGTATGGTTACCTTATCACTTTCTTTGACCGTGTAGTAATTCATCTTAGCTACAACCTGACGCAGCTGGGCTACGTTGACGGCATCGTAATCTTCACTGCCGGCAGCGACCCCGGTAATCTGACGGGTGATAGTGCCTGCAGCCAGTTTACCATCCTTATCCTTCATAATATTACCAATAGACACGGCAGCTGCAGTCGATTTCCAGACAGGGCTGGTATCTTTAGTAAAGCCGCCTACTTTGCCATCGGTTACAAGACTCATATCCAGTCCGGCTTTTTCAGCTTCGCGCTCAGCGATGGAGCCATAGCCTAGAGCTACGCCGCCATCGACTTTTGCATTGGCAGCATAGCCGAGGATGGTGACCTGAGAAGCTGTCGTCGGAAGGGCACTGGCTGCCGAACCGAGGATGATGTTGTTGCTCCGGTTTTCCAAGATGTGATTATCGCCAATGACGATATTGGAATGATTCTTTTCTACACTGTCACCGGTTACGTTATTGTGGGCGCCGATTAGGTAGTCGTTCTTGCCATTGATCAGCGTCGTGTAGAAGCCATCGACATAGTTGAGCTGAGAAGATGTTTTGTCATTAAATTTCGTTGTTCCATCAGAAGACCAGGTGCCATCATTATTTTTCTTCTGATTCCCTTTGACCGTATTGCCAACACCTATGACCTGGGTCATGTAGACATTATCTACGACGTTGCCGCCACCAAAGGCCATGACTTGTCCGCCACTGGTAGGAACTGCTTTCTGCAAGGCTTCACCCAGTGCTTTCGGATCTTTCAAATTGTCCATGATAGCTCCCAGCTTCAAAATATCAATAGTCCGGTAGGAGTTAGAAATGACGTTGCCTGCCCCATAGATAAGAGCTGCATTGGAATCTATCGTCATATTGGCCTGACCGACGATACTATTGGCCACGCCGCTGTAGTCTTTAGACCGAGCCGTATTATTATTGATGTTAAAGGTACCATAAGACAAGGCTGTAGCCCCACGAAAACTCCGAACCCCCGGATTCTTCTGATTAATGACACCAGACAGGGAACCGGTTACCGTTGAAGCAATGCCGTCGGCATAAGTCATATACCCAGCTGCCAGAGCTCCCATTTCTTTTGCTCCGTCATTCTTTTCATTGGTGTATGCAGCATACTTTTCTAATTGATCTGTCGTAAACGGTATATTCTGAACACTGTAATACTTCGTTCTCGAGGCATCAACGGTATTGCTGACGGCTTTGAGCTGTGCTACGTTAACGGCATCGGTATCCTGCGTACCGGCTGCCACGTTGGTAATCTGACGTGTAATGGCCGAAGTAGTTACGTTACCGGCTTTATCTTTTTCTTCAGCCCGACCGACGGAAACAGCAGCAGCTTTCGACTTCCAAACGCCAGTCGTATCTCCACTGTGGTCGCCCTTTGCTAAATCATAGCCGACCATATCTTTACCGACAGAAGCAACAGATTCAGCACCGAGGGCTACGCCTTTACTAAACTTAGCATTAGCATTATGGCCAAGGATGACGGCATCTTCAAGATTATCGTTTGTTAAATAGGTTGTTTTTTCTGGTGTTTTTTTATCCTCATCAGCTGGATGATAACTACCATCATATGAACCAATAACGACATTATTCTTGCCATTTATCAACTGGTGATAATCACCGATGACTATCGAATTGTTTTCATTATTGAAATCATTCCGATAGCCAATGGTGTAGACATGGGAGATGTTATTAGCTGTTGTATGGAAACCATCGACCATATTGTAATCAGAGATACTCTTATTCGTCCCTGTTACCTTATTATCGACACCGATAATCTGGGTTTTCCTTGTATAGTCAGCTTTGTTACCGCCACCAATGACTAATGTCGCACCGCCGCTTTCACTGCTATTGACAGCTGTCATTAAGCTATCCTGCAAAGCCTTCGCTGAATCTCCGCCACTTGTAGGAGCAGAAATATCAGTAATGGAATTCTTAATTTCATTGCCTGCACCAAAAATCAATGAACCATTGGAATTAGAAGCCCTGTTGGCCACACCTACAATGCTGTTGGCAATACCGGAATATTGGTTAGAAGATGTAGCTGATTCAATGCTGTTCAATGAACCTGTTATTGTAGCACCAAAATTTTTCACAGCGTCAGATGTATCATTTCCTCCTTTATAATTGCCAGAAGCAATAGAATAGGCACCTGTAACGGTAGAAAATGCTCCTAAGTTAAAGCTATTTGTCCCTAAAGTCGTTTCAAAAACATTTTTGGCCTTTACATTTGCATCATCTTTGTTAGATGTATCAATCGTTACATCGCCTAACTTACCTTGATAATTATGAATTCCAATGGTTAAACCACCTGTGCGGGCATATGAGTTCTGACCAATAGCAATTGATCCAGGAACTCTGGTTGGGTCATCGGGAATTTGTGCCACAGGAACAATTCCAAAACAATAGTCGGGATCATATTTAGGAGTATACGTAGTCTGCCCAAAACCAAACGCTTTTTCCTGTTGTCCTGCCATATTTTCAATGGACACATTATTCCCAATGGCAATGCTGCCACCCTGACTAGCATAATTATCAATGACAGCGCCACTGCCTACAATTACATCTCCGGTTGCACTGCTGGCTCCATTAGAATATTTAACCTCAGCCCCTTTGCCAATGGCTACATTTTCTGCCTTCGGCGCCTTGCTGCCTTCTCCAATAGCAACGCCAGCCCCTTCACCGGCCTTGTTCACAGCAGTATCAGCCATTACCGGCGAATAGGTTAATCCGCCAAAAGTCAACAAACTGGCAACGACGGCAGCTACGGCTGCATGGTTCCAGTCCCCCCCCCCAACGAACATTTACCTTTACACGTTCACTCTTCGTGGATGCTTTATGCTGACATTTTGTGATTTCCGATACAACAATATAACAATTTCTTGTTTTATTCCAAATGACTCTAAATATTTTATTCATGTGGTATCCATCCTTTCATATAATATTGTCTATATATTCATATGAAATTTTTATGCCATATTTTTTATTACAATCATATATACATTTTATCTAAAACATAGCGTATTATGAAAATAAAAACCACTTATCATAGTATTCATTTTGCACCAGAGTCTGTGTCATGGCACAATAAATATGGGCTTTTTTTCATCCAATCGGACGAAAAAAAGGAACCTGCACACGAATTAACGTGCGGCAGGTTCCTCTAAATGCCTAATTATACGACTCTATTTTTTTTGACGTTTCGCAGAAACCTCAAAGGGAATCCGTTGTTCTCGTACGGTCGTCTTGATGAACAGATGAACGGCAGCCGTCATGCTGATGCCGATGGAGTCGCAGAATTCCTCGAATTCTTTTTTTAGTTCAGAGTCAATGCGAAACGAAACTCCTATCTGTGCTATGGAAAGCCCCCTCCCTTTACTTAGCGTCGGGAATGACGCGGACACGTTCGATAGTCGGTTTGCCATTGCGGTCTTTCTGGATGGTGTCGATGCGGATGTACTGGAGTTCCGGCGAGAATTCTTTGACCAGTTTGCTCAGTTCCGGATCCGTGCTGCCCACACCGCTTTCGACGATGCGGTAGACGATGGCCGCAAATTCATAACGCGTCATCATGCGGTCGCCCTTGAATTCACCATCGGGATAGCCTTGGAGGATACCTTTCTTGGCCAGCGTCGTGACATACTGGTAAGCCCAATGGTTTTCAGCGACATCCGGGAAGAGCGTGCTCTTAGTCGGGTCGACAGCCATGCCGTGCATGCTCTGCAGTTTGGCAATGAGGGCATCCTGTTCGGCCATATGCTGGCGCATAGCTTTCATTTCCTTAGCCATGGCAACGCGAGACGTCGAAACGTGGTTGCCTTGGCCAATCTTGAAGCTAACGCCGGCATTGACCATGTTTTCCCCGCCGCCGAAGGAGCCGCCAACACTGAACATGGTATCTTCATTGGGTCGGTAGTAGGCACCGATAGCAGCCGCATTGGCACCGCGGTAATTGCCGTAACCGGCTGCGAAATCCCACTTGTCGTCCGGGTCGAAGTCCAGCGGATGGAGGGCTGCCAAAGCAGCGGCGCCGGCACCGACGCGGTTGATGCGGTTGCCCAGTTTATTGACAGAACCGCTGAGGCCGTTAATCGCCTGGTCGCGCTGCCAGAGCTGGCTGCCGTTGACGGCATCAGTCGAATCCTTGCTGACCGTACCCGTTGCAACGCCTGTGACCTTATTACCACCTGCATCGATGCCATTCTTATCAATAGTTACGTTCTGTACTTTTAACGTATCTGTCGTAACGGTCTTAGCCATCATGGAATCCGTCGTAACCGACGAAACAGAAATATCTTTCTTTAAATCAAACTGGACATCGACGCCAGAGTCCGTCGGTGTAGCCGTAGCTGTAATATTCTGACCATCTTTGAAGTTGACTGTATGCTTATCCTCAATAGTCGTGGAATCCTTGCCATTGGCTGTTACATTGAAAGTAGACGTTTTGCCTTCGACTTTGAGATTCTTCAAATCATTTTTAGTAGCAATATTGCTGATGGTTACGTCTTTCTGTTGTGCGACATTCTCTCCATTCTGGACCTTCAGGGTAACTTTACCACTCGCATCGACTTTATAACCATCATCGCCTCCAGCCGGTACTAAATGCCAGTCGCTGTTGGAATCACCCGATGATCCGGATACCTTAGCATTGATGGTATAGACAGTCTGTCCTTTCTCATTTGTAGATGTTGTAAAGTTGACATTGTCACCCGCTTTTAAGTACGGAACCTGAGACATGACTGCTGCCTGATTAGCTGATGTCCCTTCATTGAATTCAGGGTTCTTCGCCATCATCAAGCGCAGCCCGCCAGTCACACCATCGCTTGTCTGGTCCAGGGCAACATATAGGTTCTTATCTGACAAGTATTTAGCTTCATAGGCTGCAACATCGACATTGGTAAAATTAGTATCTACAGCAGCAGCTGCAGCGGTCGGAAGCGCCATGAGACTCATCATTCGGGACTGGCGCAACGCAGCAGTTTTTTGAATAGCCACGTCAGTAGTAATACGCCCCTTCAAATCATAGCCGCCAAGGATGTGTAGTGAATGATCTGCACTTTGTTTAATGTTATATTCATTTTTATACTGTTGCGTAGTGCTGCCATAGTTATTGTTTTTATAGCTGGCATCCATATCATTCCCTTGGACTTTAATGCTGCCGTAGTTGGGGTCATTCGGGTCGATGGCATTCGTAACACGGACTTTATACTTCGGTGCACTGGTAGTACCTATATTGGTAACAGTGACATTCGTACTACCAGCTTCGACCTGAGTCAACTGGCCAACCGTAGCCACATCGCTGGAAGCGCTACCCGGAGCAACATTATGAATTACATTACCACCGAAATTAACAGCCCCAGTCTGGATAGTAATACCTGTAATACCACTGCCAATTTGTAAGCCTGCATTGTTAAGAACTGTGTTGCCAATCGTCAGCGAGCCATCCTTAGACAAATCCAATGTGTTATTCAACGAAACATCGTAGTTATAAGACTTGTCTCCATTCTGTGTACGAGTCAGCTTTAGGTTGCCACCTTCGACTTCCTTATTATTTTCAGTGGCAGTTGTCTTGCCTACACTGACCGTCGAATGTGCCCCAGCGGTCTGGCTCAATTTATACAGCTGGCTGCCATTGATGGCCTCTTTAGAATCAGCCTTGATTTCACCATCGGCCACATTTGTGATTTTCTTACTGCCCCCATCGATGCCCGTATTGGTAATGCTCGGACCATTTGTAATCTTGAGGCCCGTACCATCCACTACGGTCGTCGACGTAGTCGTCGTATCACCATTTTGGGTGGTCGTATAGGTAGCACTGTTGAGGTCTGTCAAGTTTTTATTAAGCTTAATCAGCAGTTCACCATCTTCGCCATTCTTATTGGCTACCACAGCGATATTGCCATCCACAAAGTCGTCTTCCTTCGCGCCGTCCTTGACCTTTCCCTTGATGTTAACGGTCTTGTTCAGCTTGACCGAAGCACCGTCGCCGAAATCACCGGCATACTTCATACCGTCATCCATCGTGGCGACTTCATGGGTAATAGTCCTGATTGTGCCATCATCGTCCTTGACAGTGGTCTGGTACTGGATTCGAGCTGCCTGGTCTTTCGTACCATCTTTGTCTTCGCCTTTAACTTCATTCTGGCTGCGGTCAAGGGTAGCCTTGCCAAGAACAGTGGAAATGTCGATATCTGCGTTCTTGCCGTTACCGCCTTTCGGACCGGTCAGGCCGATATGGCCTTCCGTACCATCCTTGCCATTCACAGCACTGATGGTGACGCCATCATTGCCGTCTTTGTCTTTCACGGAAATACCGTCTTTGCCGTCCTTGCCCGGTTCTCCGTCATGGCCGATGACCACCGTGGTTCCCTTACTGGTTTCGACGGTGAATTTGCCGTCCTTGCCAGATGTACCCGGCTTGCCCGGTTCGCCCTTCTGGCCGATGGTCAGCTGATCGTTGAGTTTAATGTTGTAGATTGTTTTGCCACTCTTAGTATCTTTTTTAGCAGCAATCAACAGATTGTCATTTCCACCGACATAATCACCGTAATCAGTTGTACCCACTTTATCTGAAGGAACAATTGTAGGTGCTTTCTTATCATTGACAGTAATTTCGGTATGCTGACCAGCCGCTGTTTCGGCGTTTGACTTAATGGTATCACTGATTTTCTTGAGCTGATCTTCGGTAGCTGCACGGCCGCTGACGTATTCAGGATTATTGACATTCCATTCTTTGTTGTCAAGGCCAGTGACATAGTCGCCAGCTGCGGACTGAGGCGTGTTACCATCCTTATCTGTTCCTATAACGGTCAATTTACCAGCGTCAAAGTGCTTGATGACAATCGGGTCATTTCCATCAGCAGCATCACCATTCTCACTGCCACCGACAGTCAAGTAACCATCCTGATGCAGGTTAATCTGGTCACTCAGCGAAACCTTAATAGCGCCATTGTCGACAGACGTCTTGATGTTGCCATCATCATCTACAGTATTCTTTTCCTGGTCATAGGTACCGTCGCCGCGAATCTGCAGGGTTTCACTAAGTTGCTTATCAACCGTCTTAGTCGCATCATCGCCAGCGAACTTCAAACCGTCATCGAGTGTGGCTACTGTATGGGTCGTAGTGCCGGCTTCGCCGTCTTTACCATCCTGATAAACAAGGCGGGTGATGCCATCCTTGCCATTGGTACCATTCTTGCCAATGGTCTTGATGATGGTGGTTACCGTGTCATCAGCACCGTTCTTGCCGGTGAGACCAATCTCGCCGTCATTACCATTCTTGCCATTAGCTGTGATTGTCTGTGCGGTCACATCATCCGACAAAGCAATGGTCACTTTGCTGTCTGCCTGAGTCAGGGCAATGTTCTTGCCTGCATCCAACGTTACAGTGCTGCCCGGTCTGATCAACGGAGTCGATGTTCCCGATACAGAACCGCCATCAGACTTTGATGTAGTCAACGTAAAGCCGGAGTTGTTGATAGCATTGGCAACGGAATTGCCTGTTGCATAGGAATTCTCATTACCATTCGGATTCGTTGCGGAAACCTTGCCATCTGCTCCGTTCAAGAGAGTTGCCGTAGCGACTTTGATGTTGTATGCGTGGTTCGGCGCTCCGTTAGAAGTATCCGTTACACTGATGCTATTGTCCGAGGACTGCACCGTCGTCTTAGCTGCGTTGAGCTGCGATACGTTGACGGCATCGTCAGAAGCCGTGCCATTTCCGACATGGGTGATGGTCTTGCCGCCATTATTGAGCCCATCTTTTGTCAAGCTGATTGTATTGGTGTTATCGCCATTTTTCGTGGTGATGGTCACGCCATCATTGTTGATGGTGGTATCGCCCATCTTGACAGAGCCCTGGTTGCCCAAGTCGATGTCCTTGTTCAAGCTCAAATCATAGTTAGATGCGCCATTTGTTGTCTTCGTCAGAGTCAGGTTGCCGCCTTGAACAGTTCCCTTATCTTCAGACACACCCTGTTTGCCGACGGTGACGGTACTATGGTTGCTATCACCTCCGCTACTGCCGGAATTAGCAATAGCTTGTTTCAACTGTGCAACGTTAACAGCATCTGTATCAGCGGAGCCGGCAGCTACCCCAGTGATTTGGCGAGTAATCCACTTTGCACTATCACCACCACTGACATCACCTACAGATACAGCCCCATTCGTCGATACCCAGACAGCACGTGCTTCTTTATCCTGAAACTCGTGTGATTTATTCGTATGAGGATCATACCCTATTACGCCAGGACCAACATTAGAGAAGGAATTAGCGCCGATAGCGACATAGCCTTCCCCTTCGGTTCCGATTCGACCAGTTTTAGCATTATCACCAATTGCAACATCTTGGTTCCCATTGCTGTAAGAACGATGACCAATAGCAATGGCACCGCCATTATGTCCATTCATATTTCTATTATTCGTCTGCGCCCCCACACCAAAAGCAATATCGTTGCCCTGAGCAGCTTTAGTTTGGGTTATGATATTTCCCTGAGAATCAACAATACTTGAGCCAATCGCGATTCCCCCGCTTTCTCCATTGTTTTCAGCTAATGCCTTATACCCAATCGCAATGGATTTATCTTTTTTCGCTTCAGCGCCACTACCAATAGCAATAGCAGCAATACCATCATTATTATTCGCATGAGCCTTCATACCGATAGCAATGCTTTCTGACTTTTCAGCTTTGGCTTCTGTGCCTAAAGAAATCGCATTATTGCCACTATTATTAGTAACAGCCGCGTTAGTCCCAATAGCAATATTATTTTCTCCTACTACATTGGCACTAGTCCCAATAGCAATGGAATCCTTCGGGGTCCCATTATTGCTGACAGTAGCGCCATGACCAATTACGATGAGACCATCAGACTGATTACTTTCATTTTTTGCATCAGGTCCAATGACAATACTTTCTTTCCCTTCATTAGTAACATCTTGAGTTCCTCCTGTAACCTTAACAGTTTCCACTGCCTGTACAGTTGCAATTCCACCAGTTAAAGTAAAAACAGTAAGCGCTGCCGCTAACGAGCAAGTAAGGACTGCTTTCTTTTGCCCTTGCCCCTTGCCTTGGCAGTGAGTAATTTCCGATACGACGACATAGCAACTTCTTGCTTTATTCCAGATAACTTTAAATATCTTATTCATATGGCATCCTTCTTTCCATCTGATATTGTTCAGAAATATATATGAAATTTTTGTGCCATATAATTTATTGCAAATGTATATATGTTTTATCCCACTTTTGTTATATTATGAAAATGAGTATCTATTATTAAATTGTGCCCTTTGCAACACGACCTGTGTCATGACACAATAGCGTCCGGGTTGTGATCTGCGTTTTTCTTCTCCTAAAATCAAAACGAGGCTGTCGCATTAAGACAACCTCGTTCTGAGTATTAAATTTGCATTGTAGTTTCGTCCATCATAGGTCATTCGTTGTTCATCGAGTTTTGGGTTTGACAGTTACAATTGCAGGCCGCGAATCCCGCTTACTGTTCTTCGTGCCTCCGCTTGATGCGATAGACAGTGGAACGGCTGATGCCGAGTTCTTTGGCGATTTCGGCCCCGCTCTTTCCTTCGCGGCTCATTTTTTCGATTCTTTCATAGGTCAAATCTTTCAAGCTACCGTCTTCGCCCGATGTTGACTGCCCTTCTGTCATGTCAGCCTGGGGCATGACGTGGAAGACATCTTTTACTTGGATGACCGGCTGTTTGACGACCAGCACCAGTCGTTCGATGACGTGGGCCAATTGCCGTACATTGCCGGGCCAGGGCTGATTTTTGAAGAAATCCCAGACTTGGCCGTCGAAGGTATGGGAGCGATGGTAGCGGATATCCAGGCTCTTCAGCAGCGATTGGGCAATCTCCTGGATATCGCCTTTCCGTTTGCGCAGTGGCGGGACTTCGATAGGCAGGACGGCCAGGCGGTAATAGAGGTCCAACCGGAAATGTCCTTCCTGGACTTCACGGGGCAAGTCCTTATTGGTCGCCGCAATGACCCGGACGTCGATAGGCACGCCGCGCTGGCTGCCAATAGGCCGGACATACTTCTCCTGAAGGACCCGCAGCAGCCGGTTTTGCAAAACATAGGGCATGTCGCCGACTTCGTCGAGGAACAAAGTGCCGCCATTAGCCGCTTCAAAGAGGCCGACTTTACCATCCCGGTTAGCTCCGGTAAAGGTCCCGCCAACATATCCAAAGAGTTCGCTTTCGAGCAGACTTTCCGTAATGGAACCGCAGTTGATGGCAACAAAAGGGCCGTGCCGGCGGCCGCTGAGGTTATGGATGGCCTGGGCCAGCATTTCCTTGCCCGTCCCCGATTCACCAGTAATGAGGATTGTCGAATCCGTAGCGCCGTAGACTTTCGCCAGTTCTTTGACTTCCATCATAGCCTGGGAAGAGCCGATGATATCTTCCAGATGATAGTGGGCCTGCATCCCGGCCTGGTTGATGGCTGAACGGGGATTTTCCTGACGATAACGACGCACATTCCACAAGGCCTTGAAAAAAGCGCGTACCAGACCGCCCCGACCTGGCCGCAAGGGAATCCAATCGATATCTTGGGCGGCAATCATCGAAGACAAGGCATCGGTTCCAATTAAAGCCGTTACGCCTCGTGCAGCAGCCTGACGGATGATTTCCCGCATAGCCTGGTCATCATATTCCGGTGCAACATGATAAAAAGAAATGTGAAAATCACGAAAAGAAGTCTTTAAATCGTCATAATAATCGCGCAGGGAAAAAGGGATGATGACCCCTAACTTCCCTTCTTTGGGAGCATGATGGATACAATTCAATAAATCGAGGATACTCGGCTGGATCACATAAACCCGCGCCTGAGGATACATCGAAGCAATTTTCGTCGCTATGGGTTCCCAAGCGAATAAAGCCTCTGTCCCGGAATGGACGGCATCTGCGATTTGACTGGCCGCGTCTTTCTGACTGCCATTGATGAGGGTAACTTGTTTTGAATCCACGCGTGAAGATTCCCGCACCATGCCCTGGACCATAGCATAAATCTTTTCATTGGGTGTAATGACAGAAAAACGAAAATTCTTCATTACCCCCCCCCTTATAAAATCTATTGTCATTCATAATTTCTCCTTTACATTTTTAATATTCATCTAAAAATCTACTTTTATATACGATGTCATACGATGTATATATAATTTTTGTTGCATTTCTATATTATAACAGTTATTTATTTGTAACATATATATATTATACAACATCTGAGGAGAAATGCAAAAGGCGCTGTCGAATGAAGACAGCGCCTTTGGAGTATTAAGTTTGCAGTTTGTAGTTTTTTAGCAATCTGAAGTCTTCATGCAACAACATTATCAGCGGACGCGGACGAGTTCGTATTCCCGGGTGCCTAAGCCGATTTTTTCAGCGTGTTCCAGCGTCGTCTTCCAGTCGACATTAGGATTGCTGTCGAGGAAGTGGTCATGATGGTGCTGCCAATCGGGCTGAGCCAAGTGATCCGACAACTGGCTGTTGGGCAGAGGAGCCGCATTCAGACAGGCATCGGCACAGGCCTGGTCGAGAGCGACCGGGTCGAAGGAAGCAAACATGCCGATGTCCGGCAGGATGGGGGCATCGTTTTCGGCATGGCAGTCGCAGTTCGGCGAAATGTCCATGACCAGGTTGATGTGGAAGCACGGGCGGTCCTGGCAGACGGCCTGGGCGTATTCGGCCATCTTGCGGTCCAGTTTTTCGCTGGCGTCCCATTCGACGGTCTGAATGGCATCAAAAGCACAGGCGCCGATGCAGCGGCCGCAGCCTTTGCACAGGTCCCGATCGATATGAGCTACATTGTCCTCATAGGTGATGGCGTCAGAACCACATTCGGAAGCACAGCGGTGACAGTTCTTGCACTTGCTGGCATCGACTTCGGGCTTGCCCGACGAATGTTGTTCCATCTTGCCGGCGCGGCTGCCGCAGCCCATGCCGATATTCTTGATGGCGCCGCCAAAGCCCGTCATTTCATGGCCCTTGAAGTGAGCCAGGCTGATGAAAACGTCGGCATCCATGATGGCCCGGCCGATTTTCGCCTTTTCGACGTATTCGCCGTTCTTGACCGGCACTTCGACTTCATCGGTGCCGCGCAGGCCGTCGCCGATGATGATCTGACAGCCCGTAGTGACCGTATTATAGCCGTTGAGGTTGGCACAATCCATGTGTTCCAAAGCGTGCTTACGACTGCCCGGATAGAGCGTATTGCAGTCCGTCAGGAACGGCCGGCCGCCTAATTCCTTGACCAAATCGGCCACGGCTTTGACGTACTGCGGACGCAGCGAAGCCAGACAGCCTAATTCCCCAAAATGCATCTTGATGGCGACGAATTTCCCCTGGAAATCAATCTTTTCGATGCCTGCCTTCTTGCAGAGCTTCTGCAATTTCTGTAAATTATTTTTCCCCGGACGGCAGCGGAAGTCCGTGAAATATACCTTGGCTTTTTCCATATTTTTACCCCCTAACAATAAGATACTTTCATTGTACCACCTGAAGTGCGCTCTAAGTCAACATTTTCTTTGTAAACCGACCGTCAAAAATAAATATGCAAAAAAACTTGACGGATAGCGCATACCATGCTATACTAGCAAAGTATCTTATGGAGCGGTATCGAAGTGGTCATAACGGGGCTGACTCGAAATCAGTTAGGCCGAAAGGTCTCGTGGGTTCGAATCCCACCCGCTCCGCCATAAATAAAGCGCACGGTTAAGCCATTGGAAGGCTTTGTCCGTGCGCTTTTTATTTTGCAATACTTATGTGAATATAGGGTTTGTCTACACCATTTTCTACCCCAACTGGGATTTTCATGCATTTGCCCATTTTCCATAGATTGCTATATTTGACAGCAGTTTACAACTTTTTGAACCAATAAATACCGCGTAACCACACTTCGAAGTATAATGAATCTGCTACAATACACCATCTCAAAGGAGTTATGTGATAAACCTCCGGCATATCATCACATCCTTTATATAGTTAGGTTATGTGACTTTCTATACCATTATAGTGATTTATGAAACATGATTTATAAATATTACTAGGTATGATTTATAACTTTAATTGATTTTACAATTTGTAACTATTATAATTAAATCAAGTCGCAAATCGTAAATATTTTGCATTAAAAATCCACGGCCACTCGATAGAACCGCGGATGATGGAAGGCGACGTCGTCATTGTCCGCCGGCAGGATGACGTAGACAGCGGAGATGTCGTCATCGACCTCGTGAATGGTGATGAGGCCACGGTAAAGCGCATCAAGAAACAGCACGATTGAAGCCTGAAAATCTCCAAAAATTAACGGCGGCCTAACTCAATGCAAAATGAACGAATTTCCCAAATTTTAACCTGATTCTGCAAGAAGTCTTCCACCTCTTTAGGCAGTGAGATGAATAGCAAATTCTTTTATAGTACCGTGGGGCGCACGGGAATCCACGCCTGTGGAGAGTGTGTAAGCCGCTGCAACTCTTTGGAGTCAGTGGCGCTGTTCTCGTTGAAGCAGAAAGCTCCCGCCTCTATAGGCGGGAGTACGTTCACAAGTTTATATTTTCATGGAGGCCATTTATGAACGAACTCAAACTATTTGAATTTCAGTATAAATCATTGGCACGGCGATGGAGATGAGGCAGAAGTTTTAGAAAGGAGTCTTACCTATGGACAAAAATGAAATCGTCATCATGAAAAATAAGTTTGATGCAATTGCACATTATGATGAAGAATCACAGATTGAATTTTGGTACGCTCGCGAGTTGCAACCAGCACTTGGATACGCCCGGTGGGAAAATTTTCAAACGGCTATAAAAAAAGCAAAAACATCTTGCGAAAGTGCGGGGATTGTAGTCAGTGACCATTTTCGTGACATCACGAAAATGGTGGGTATCGGATCTAATACGACTCGTGAAATTAATGATTTGAAACTTACCCGATATGCATGTTATTTAATTACGCAAAACGGAGATCCTAGAAAAGATGAGATCGCCTTTGCCCAAAGCTATTTTGCCCTGCAAACGCGCAAACAGGAGCTAATCGAAGACCGTATTAACCTTCTGCGCCGGTTTGAAGCCCGGGAACGTCTCTCAAAGTCAGAATCTCTTCTCTCTAAAAATATTTACGAACGTGGCGTAGATGACCGTGGCTTTGGACGCATCCGTTCAGCAGGCGACGCTGCACTCTTTGGCAAAACAACTTCGGAAATGAAAGTTCAACTCGACGTCAAGAAAAACCGTCCGTTAGCTGACTTTCTTCCTACGCTCACCATTGCAGCCAAAAACTTGGCTACTGAAATGACTAATCACAATACAGAAGAGAAGAACCTCTATGGTGAATCCTCTATCACGCAGGAACATGTTGGTAACAATCGAGCAGTACGCAGTATGTTGGCGCAACGCGGCATTAAGCCAGAAGAATTACCCGCAGCGGAAGATATCAAGAAATTAGAGCGTCGTGTAAAATCCGAAGAAAAGAAACTTGCCAAAGGCACAGGATTCAAGACCAATTCTGATACCTTTTGAACCTCTCCCTCTTCTATAAGCGGGAGAGGCTCAAACTTTATGGAGGTCATTTATGAACAAACTCAAACTTTTTGAATCACAATATATACGCTCTGTATGGAATCCAGACGAGGAACAATGGTATCATTCTGTCATTGATGTAGTAGCGGCACTAACAGATAGTGCAAATCCCACGGACTATCTAAAGAAGATGCGCAAACGTGATACGGAACTCGGTAACTACATAGGGACAAATTGTCCCCAGGTAACTATGAAAGAAAAAATCAGCTGAAGAAAAAATAAAAGAAAGGATGAATCCTATGATGAAGAAACTTACCCTGGTCCTGGCTATGATCTGCGTATTGTCCTCAGTCGGCACAGCCTTTGCCGCCGATTACCTGGGCAATCCCCGTTCCATGAAATTCCACTATACCGACTGCCGTACCATCAAACATCCCGAAAACTTCGTACCTATCGAGTCCCGCGATGAAGCCATCGCCGAAGGATATGTACCTTGCGGCGTATGTAAACCGTGAAAAGCCATTGAATTATCTTCTGTACTTGAAAGGATGAATCTGCATGAAGAAAATACAAGGTCGACTACGAGTAGAGGATCCGCGCATAAAAAAAGAAGACCAGGATTAACTGGCCTTCTTCATATTAATTAATTTTAATTTTCTTTGTCCCTATCAATGCCAGGGTAATAATTGTTCCTAAAATCCATCTAACGACTTTCATCAATGGTTCACTTCCTATTGGGAATATCCACCAAACAATCGTTATGACGCAAACAATCACCGCGCATATTGCCATGAAAATAGCAATACTTGATACTGTTTTGCGGAACAATGTAATAATATTGCTTACCATGACAATACACCTCCTTTGTTTCTATTATATCAGAGGCCGGAATGCTTTTCCACTAAAATCAATGTTGTCCTTGACAATTTAATTAAAATATAGTATATAAATCACCCGCTGTCTATATTACTCGACAGCGGGTAATTACTACATATTCGCTTCGATTTTTTCGATAATCAAACGCTGCACCCATTTGGGCGGCATCCGATTTCCGGCATTCCATTCCTGGACCGTACGATACGGTGCGCCTAAGAGTTCAGCTAATCCTTTTACATTCAATCCTGCTTTCTTACGTGCGTACTTGATAGGATTATTTTCCCGGTCGATGACATCTTGATACGCTTCGGTATCAGCAACCACTAAATTAACGAGTCCATTTTCCGGTACTTTTACTTTATCCCGCGGTGTCGGTTCGGGTATAGCCTGCTTTTGCTGTTCCATACTCCAAACCATTAAATTCAACACATCGTCTGCGTTTTCCATTGCTTCGGTCAAGGTTACGCCATCGGTAAAGCAGCCGTCTACATCCGGAAAATTTACGTAATATACTTTATCTTTTTCATCCCATTGGAATGTAGCTGGGAAAATATATTTGCTCATGACGTCCTCCTTTTTATATGAATCAGGGCAAGGGGATTTCTCCCCTTTTTTTAATTATATTATACGCCTTATGAGTGTATTTATAAATGTAAAACCACCTTTTGAGTTTATTTTCATGGTTTTGAAAAGGGCGATTTTCAGAACCCGTGACAGCTTGTCACAAGTTGAACTCAAGCGTGCTGTCCACCCTGTTGTCCACCCTAAAAATGGAAAAATCAACCGCATAAGAAGTGGGTTAGAATCCCACCCGCTCCGCCAAATCAAAAGCGCACTGATAAGCCATTCATAGAACTTATCAGTGCGCTTTTTCTATGTTTCCATTTTCTTATGTTTCAATAACCATTTTTTGATTCCATCACTATCCAAATTATCAGCAGCAACATCAACCACCATATCTTCTAATTCTTGTTGTGTATAATCTAAATCAATTCCATTGATATACAGAAATACCAACATGCTATGGATAGCAGAGCGTTTATTACCATCGCGAAATGGGTGATTTTTCGTAAGACCATAACATAATCTAGCTGCTTTATCTAAAATGGTAGGATAAAGTTCTTCCCCAGCAAATGACTGAAACGGAGTATTTACGGCAGATTCCAGCAAATTCATATCATGAATGCCTTTATCCATAACATATCTCTGCTCCATTTCTTCATGAAAAGCAAGTACATCTTCTAGTATAATTTCTATCAATATTTGCTCGTGTTTCATCGATTTTCTAAGTCCCTATAGGCTTTTTCATTGCGTTGAAACATGAGCTGAGAGGCCTTACGGATTTTTTCTTTTATTTCTTGATTTTCTTTGCTGGTAAGAATTTTTCTTGTCTCAGATTCCTTGATTACTTTGGCAGTATTAGATAAATTCATGACATTCATCTCCTTACATACATTCTTACTCACTATAGGTGATATTAATTTACTATAAATAAGTATATCACAACTGACGAAGTATTTACTATCCAAGCATCAAAAAAGAGGCTGTCGCATGAAGACAGCCGGATTTGTTTTTTTTCAGATTTTTTGTTCAGCCCTAATGGATACGGCTGCCTGGCCCCTGGTGGGTGACATTGCGGGAACGTCCTCGGTCCGGCATGGTCCG
>OIWO01000939.1_pt1 | contig 27901 bp, 25 predicted proteins | sample 1587641 | NCBI WGS metagenome assembly OIWO01 (sample SAMEA3888924, study PRJEB22519) | human gut metagenome | biome: human gut; feature: human-associated habitat; material: faeces | place: Denmark | collected 2010
CGATGCGCTTATGTGCGTCGCTGTTCCGAGGCGTCGCGGCCCCGCTGGGCTGCGTGATCCCATGGCTGTTTCTCTTGCCGCATTGATTGGCTTCACGGTTTTGTCTGTCCATGATAACAGCACGCAGAGAACATATCTGCTGTTTTCACACGCTGGTCTGCTCCATGCGTCTTGCCACGCGCTGCCGTTCCTTTGCCCTGTCCACAGCATCCATCTGCCGCTGATAAAACTGGTCGATGGAAAACTGGATCGGCAGGATCGTGTAGAGCAGACTTCCGTTTTGCTTGCGCCCGTCCCTCGTGATGATGCTGGTGCGCTCTGTGCGGACGAGCCCGCGTTCCTCCAACTCCTGCACATACTTCCGCACGGTGTTGTTGCTCATGCCCACCGCCTTGCCGATGGTGGCATAGCTGGGATGGCACTGGTAGGTTCTGCGGTCTTCGATGCGGAGCAGGTAACCGTAGACAGCGATCGCACCGTGAGACAGACCCAGCTGATAGATCTCATTGGGCAGAGGAAAATAATTCTTGACCGGGTCGCGCTTTGTCCAAGTTCTCATCTGGCACCTCCAGTCTGCCGCTCCACCCACTGCCGGAATTTATCCTTGGGCACCACGAACCGACTGCCGATGCGCACAGACGGAAATACTTCTTCGTGCATCAGCTCGTAGGCACTGGAGATGGACACGCCCAGCACCTTTGCCACCAGTTCCGCGTTGAGGAACAGCGGCAACTCATCGTAGCTGTGATAGGTCGATATTTTCAAAATCGTTACCTCCAATAGAATTCAGAGAAAAATTACTTGCGTTTCGGAGGTCCCTCTGTTAGACTGTTTGCAGATGGAGTCTGCGTTTTCCGAAACGCGGCGCGCCGCTGGACTGCTGCAACAGTTCAGCGGTTTTCCTTTTTGTAGGAACGATGTATGCTTCTCCCCCTTTCTTTGTTCTCTGCCACGCACCGTACCCGTTCCTGCCCTGCGGCCTTGTTTGACCTGCACGGCGTTTTCATCTGCCTTGGTACGCTTGACCGCTTTACCGCGGCGTCCTGGCGTTACTTCTCCGGCGTGTATCATCTCCGGTGATGGGTATTCAGTTGTCGAGGTGCTTTTTCGGATTTGTGACCGTCTTTTTCATTGACAATCCGCAGTCCTCGTGTTAGACTAACTGTAAATTACTTTTGACAGTCTTTCCGTGTTTGTATGGTAACATACTTTTCACTTCTTGTCAAGACTGTCTGTATTTTCGTATTACGATTGTCTATTTTGAGGTGATCTGCCATGTGGTATGCCAAAATGTATTTCTCCGGAAGTCGGGAAATCCTTCAGTATGATTCTCTCGGTTCACAGGGACTTCCCTCCGTCCATGAGGAATTTCCTTTTCTGGAGAGCCTTCTCTCCTTTCAGGAGCTGGATCTCACCGAAGCAATATCAATGCTCGAGTACAGCGTTAAGAACTGGAGCAGATTTGTTGCCGAGGATGACAAAAGAGCGCTTTCCAACGCCATGGGGAAGCTCGGCGCATTGTCCGGCATCCACATTTATTTTTGGCATCTCTATGTCCAGTGCTACTACCGGCTGTCTGCCATGAATACCCAAAATGGCCGTGGAAGCGCAGAGGATCAACAGCTGCTGGATGAGTTGCGGCAGCTCCCCGAGCAGCTTCCGCGGTATCAGCAGCAGATCCAACGCTTTTTTGAGTTGGTGCTGGATGTGGACAGCGCGGGACGGGAGCCGCAGACACAGGCGGCGAAAAATTACTTTCACGACTCTCCGAAAGATCCCGACCTGTTTTGTTTCCACCCCATCCCGCTCAGCTTTGAGCCGGTGGAGCCGGGGCGGTGTTCGCCGGTGCTGTATTCCTCCGGCATTCGGGATATGATCGACTACTCTCTGCGGAGTTGCGTGGAACGGAACATCACCGTGCGGCGCTGCAAGAACTGCGGACGATGGTTTCCGCAGACCGGTCGGGTCAGTGCGGAATATTGCGAGCGGCCCGTTCCGAAAGGTCAGCAGCGCTGCCGCGACATCGGCGCTCTGAAGCAGTGGACGCTCCGGCAGGCAGGCAATGACGCTTTCAAAGCCTACCGTAAGGAATACAAGCGGCGCTTTGCGTGGATCAAGGCCGGACGGATCACCGACCAGCAGTTTTACGATTGGAGCGAGCGGGCCAGAGCGGAAAAGGATAAATGTGAGCAGGGGCTGATCTCCCAGAAGGAACTGGAGACCTGGCTGAAGGAATCCAAATGAAAAACCGTGTGCTGACCTTGCGGTCAGCACACGGTTCTCTTTGTCTATTGCGAGGCAGATTTTAAACCGCCCCATGTAGGGTTTGAATGCTATTTTTCTTTATTTCCCGCATCTTCCAGCAGATTTGTAACCACTTCACTGAGCTGCGCGGCGTTCTTGGAAGTGATGACAGGAACGCCGGTCTGCGTCTCAATGGCCTTCCGTGCGTCACCGGCCACCTTGCCACCGGCACGGACCACGTCGATGTTCTCCGAAAGGGTTGTCGGTGCCTTCTGTTTGGAAATTTCCGTGGTGGTGGCCTCCGCCAGCATATTCAGCACCAGTTCCAGCGTGGTCATGTTATCACGAAGATTTTCTTTTTTCAAACCTTTCAGGTTTTTGTACTGGCGGGTGGACATCCCCGACCACGCGCGGGAGATCTCATCGGTAAGGATGGCGTATTCCACGCCCTTCTGCACGCCGCGGGCATCCCATTCATCGGTCAATTCTTTGCGAACTTGGATGGCTTGCAGCCGCTGGTTGATCCACTCGCGGGTATAGCCCTTTTTGAGATAGGTTTCCAACGCCCGCTCGATGGTCAACTCCGGGTCGATGGTTTCCTCAATACGCTCCCGTCCCACCTGTGCCAGCCAGAGCTTGAACGGCTCTGCTTTGGGTGACGGGATGGACTGGATGATACGGAGGAGCTGCTCGGTATCAGCCACATCGGTCAGGCGTTTTTTACCATCATGAGCCGTCATTTTCAAACCGTGACAATTTGTCACGGTTTCATTGCCCTCGGCCTTCAATCGTTGTTTGAGTTTGCGCCAATACGCCGTGGGATCAACGCTGTCCGTCAGTACGCCAACCACATCGACAATGGAGAAGTACCATTCTTCCTTTTCTTCATCCCACGCCGTGCGGATGCGTTGGTTTTCAAAAAGCTGAATCTTAAGAGACATCCTGTCACCCCAATTCCTAATTACCCAGAATCAAGTCAATGTGCCGTTGTCCTCCACCTTTTCCGCTTCAGACAGTTCTTCCCAATCCTCGCGATTCCCGCATCTGCGAAGGTAATCGTGGCCGCCGTCCACGGCGCACGAGCCGCAACTGCAAAACTTGAAATCATGGACAGTTTCGCTTTCGATGATATCTCCACATTTTTTACATCTGATTGCATTCCTGATAATTCTCGGCATGATCATTCCCCCTTTAGCGCATTCCTGCTTTTCTCTTTTTCCCCGCTGCCAACTGTGCGCAGTCGCAGCAGAGGAATAGCGCACTTATCCAGAATGGCGTTCTTTTTCGCGTCCCGAGCCGCCTGCTTGCTCCCGGGTTTATGAGATCCGCCATTCGCTTTAATCGTCAGCACGCACTTTGCTGATTAGGTCGCAAGTTAGTTCAAAGTTGGTCCCAAGTCAGTCCCAAGTTGGTTCCAAGATTCGTTAGTATTTTGGATTATTTGGACGCAAACCACCTTGCGGCACTTGTTCTCCCTTCGCAGAAAACCTTCTCGCTTTCACGCAATTCTCTCATCAAAACGCGGATTTGGTTTCGATCAAGACCCGGCAAAACTTGCTGCAATTCTTTGAACGGAGTACCAACTTCGTTGTTCTGGCGGATATGCTTTAGCAGCAGTTCCTTGTTGGTATCTCGATCCAAGCCGACGTGCCTTGTATGCACACCGGTTTTGCCCGTTGCTGCATAGAGACTTCTGGCAAGAACATACTTCTTGCGACCGATATGCTCGACAATGCCCATCTCGATTAGCCGGTTCAAGCGAGACTGCATCTTCTCATTCAGTGGTCTTTCGTGGTACAGAGCATCAACCACAAGGAAGTCCTCGGTAGACAGCAGCTCCGCGCCCCTTTCACTGATCCGGTTGATAACGGAGAGCATCGCTTTGTCGAGAATCAGTCCATTCAGCGTGACGCTGACAAAGAAATCATCCGTGCCTGTGAAGTCGGGAAGCGGCTTTGCCTCCTGTACACTCAGCTCAAACATCAGGTTCATGCCCTGACCGGAACGCTCAACCATGCCGCAAAGGGAAAGGATCTCCGCAATACGGCGGTTGCGCGGGAGCTGGCGATCCAGTATGTTGTCGAGCGTAATGCCAAAGGGCAGTCCACCGGGGCTTTCGACAACCAATCTGTCGCGGAACTGGCGAACAAAGATGCTGCCGCCGAACTGATAGTTTCTGTGGCTCACTGCATTCAGGATTGCTTCTCGGACAACGCGCTCATTGAAGGTTGCAATGTCAAACACAAAAAAGCCTTCCTGATAGTGCTGCTTGTCGTTCCGCAGATTGACAAGCTCCCACACGCGGTCATAGCAAGCGAAGAAGCCGACCTTAAACTCTTCTCTCTGATTTGCAGGACCCGATGCTTCGGAGGAACGATACTCAAAAATGATTTCCGCCTGCGGCAGATACTTGATGATCGCTGCGTTCTTGCCGAACAGGATCAAGGCAGCATACGTCACGCCGTCATCCGTGATCGCACCGCAGTCATGGAGAAGCTGCTCCTTAGACAGCGCGGCAAGCTGCTTTTTGCCGCTCTTTTCGATCCACTTGTCACGGAAGTTTTCAATGGCGGTCTCGTCCAAGTCATCGACCCTTGCCCCAGCGCAGATCGTCCCGGAGAAATCTCCTCCGGTCTCTTCATAGATGCTGCGGCGCATATCCTCCGGCATGGGCTTGAGCGTATCGCCCTCGTAAATCCACGCTACGCCGTCGTATTGTACCGGCAAGCCGATGGGACGGCTCTTCACGTCGAAGACCAGGACCCGCTTTCCTTCGTAGTTGAAAAGCTGAAAATCAATGTTGATCCGCAGTTTCTCGATCAAGCCCATGCGGGTACGCTCCGGCTGGTCAAAAGCCGCACTTCCGACCACGCTGCGGGGTCTCTTGTCTGTGATGCCGAATACCAGCTTACCACCGCCATTGTTCGCCAAAGCACAGCAGCACTTCGCCGCTTCTCTGGAATCAAATTGCTTTTTTGCTTCCTTGAATTGGACGTGTTCGCCCTCTTTGGCTTCCAGAAGCTCTTGGACAGTTTCTAAATATGGCATAGCGTTTCTCCTTCGTTTGGGTGTGATCTTAAATCAGTCTTCGGTGGTGATTCAATATTTTCCAGATCTGCATACCCCGTCTTTGAAATAATAGATAATCCCTTTTCGGGATCTGTGCAAAGCCTGATATAGCATTGACCGTCTCTTTGGATTATGACATGATCCTGTTCCTCTGGCTTAATCACAATCTGAGGTCGATTTTTTGCAAAAACTCTATCGGCGTGGAATTTTCGAATGTCTACAACGCCACTTTCTCGGCATTCAAAAACATACAGCCAATCAATAAAAAGATTATTGAAAGAACCATATTGAAAAAAGAAGGCTTCAATGGGGATGGGACGTAAACTGCGTACATCAAAATATAAGTCGTAGTTGAAAGTGACCTGCATTTGATAGTACTGCCGGTTATGCGAATAGAAGACATCTGTAATAAAAAGCGGAATGCCGTGGAACTTGTCGGCTTCTTTGTCTATCAAAAACGCTTTTCCTTTGTTGCGATCCGATGACAGTATATGCAGATTATCATAGGAGCAGTTTAATCCGTTGTTGTCCAAATGCTCGATAATGTTATCGGGCAGCAACATTTTTTCAAGATTACCCGCCCCGTAAAGGAACGCTAACACAAACTTGTGCAACGACGTTTTAAGTTTTGAAGATCGCAGATATGGATGCTCTCCACCGCTATATGTCCATGTATATTTCTGAACAGCTTCAAGCAATCCCGGATAGTCGCTGATATATGCCTTATGCCCGTCCCATTGGTCACGGCTTAATTCTATTCTATTGCCAATTACAGTTGTTTTCATTCTATCTGTTCCCATAGTGCTACCTCCAGCGGATTCCTCTTGAAATCTCATGAGGTTTTATAACTGCCCCAGTCATCTTTTACACCACTAATACAATCATCAACTGTAGATGTAATCTGCTCGCTGCTATCAGATAATAAATATATTGGTCAAGCAACAACTATGACAGCGTTATCTTTAACCTTGTTGATAGTCGCCATGATTTCCGATTGCATCTTTCGATCAAACAACTTTGTAAAGCTAAGTGGTTTGTCAAATGGCGGCTTGGTGAGTATAGTGACGCTTTCCATATAGCCGTTCTGCTCAATGTGGTTGATAATCTTATGTACAAAGGTAATTTGCCTCTGGTTCAGCGACTGATCATTGATAAATTGGGAAAATGCGGCCATTGCCGCATCGTGATCCAGTTTTGTGATCTTCCGCACGAGCAGTCCGAAAGGGGTATTTCCGAACTCTCGTGCATAATCTTCTTTACTCCCCAGTTCGCTGGTAAGCACCCGCTCCAGCTCCCGATAATCACCGACTGACAGAGGAATATTGTGTGTCAACTTATAGATAGCCAGTGTATTCCCGTTCTCATTAACATATCGGTCAACTTTGGCACGGTAGTCCTCGAAGTCGTAGGGAGGCTCAAGCTGAACGCCTTCCTGTTCACCGATAATAGGATCTGTTAGGCACGTAATAATCGGGTTCTTCACGGGGCCGATTTCAACAAGGAATTGCATTAAACCTCGCAACTCTTTTCGAACCTTCTCGAAGAGCAAGATATTGTTTGCCTCCCAGAATGCATCCGTGTTTACTTCCTTGATAATCGTTAGTTTTGCTTTCACCTGTGGGATGCTGATTTTCCGTTCCAGCAAAGTGCCAATATCCCTCAGCTGCCTTTGCGCATATTGAAAGGATGGCATCTGCGCCATTGCTGAAATCATAAGGCCGTACATGAAGTTATCGAAACGTTTAGCATATTCATCTGTATCGTCCAGCCGGACAATTGGTGCGATCTGCTGCAACAGCTCCCCCTTGTCGCCCTCACTAATAAAGTCAAAAGAGCCAGGCCTCTTAAACTTTTCTACGCTCTGCATCCGCAGTTTGACGGCAATCAGTTCGGTGTTCAATTCCAGAACTTGTGCATAGCATGTTCCAACCAGTTCTGAACGCCATTCCTGATATTCGTCCTCTGCATAGGTGCTTTCCTGAAGCATAACCGCTAACTTTACCTGCTTGCCAAAGATGTTTTCCGTGAGAGATTTCGCTTCCTTGGTTTCATAGCCTTCTTTGTGAGCACGAAAATATTCGAAGTTACCGCAGTAATCAAAAATAAGGAATCGCTTCTTGTCGGTATACTCCCCATCAATCTGGTCTGTACAGGTAAGTCCTTTACATAGACGAGTTCCACGCCCAATCATCTGCCAGAACTTTGCCTTGCTACGCACCTTTTTAAAGAATACAAGGTTGACACACTGGGGAACATCTATGCCGGTATCCATCATGTCGACGGAAACCGCAATGATCGGCATCTTATCTGGCACTTTGAAATCGTCAATAATTGTCTGAGCGTAAGTATCGTCACAGATCACACGCTGGGCAAAAACCCCACAATACTGCGGATATAACTTGTTGAAGCGTTCCAGAACAAACTCTGCGTGGCGTTTGTTTTGTGCAAAAATAATGGTTTTACCCAGTCTGTCGCCGCCTTCTACACGGATGCCACGCTCCATCAGATCTTGCAATACTGTATCTACAGTAGTCTCATTGAACACAAACTTATTGAGTTGCGCAGAAGAAATAAAGTCTGGCATGAGCCCGTCCTCAATAAAGTCATCCTCGTATCGCTCTTTATCCTCGTCGGACAGATCATCGTAGGTGATGCCCTCCTCCAAAAATTTGGTTTTTACTTCGTAGTTATAATACGGGACGAGCACATGATCTGTGTAAACCGCAGTCTCGTAGTCATATGCATAAGTAGGGACACCATGCTCCATCTCAAAGAAATCGTAGGTATTGCGATCCACATCCGTTTTCGGGGTCGCAGTCAACCCCACCATGATTGCGTCGAAGTATTCAAAGATGGCACGGTATTTTTTGAAAATACTGCGGTGACTTTCATCGATAATAATAAGATCAAAGTGGGCAGGAGTAAACATCCGCTGTCCGCCCTTTGCTTTCATATCGTCGATGGCGTTCAGCATTGTAGGGTAGGTGGAAAAAACAATTCTGGCGCTACGGTCATCTTTGTTGGAGCAGAGATTGCACAATGACATATCTGGTAGGTAGTTCTTAAAATCATCCTTGGCCTGCTTTACCAATGCAGTACGGTCTGCCAAAAAAAGAACATTGGTGACATGCTTCCCTCTGCTCAACACATCTGTCAAACTGGATGCCGTTCTGGTTTTTCCGGTTCCAGTAGCCATAACCAGTAAGTGCTTTCGGAAGCCAAGGCCAATCTGCTCACACACAGCCCGGATTGCTTCCTTCTGATAGTAGCGGTCAGTTATCTTATCATCGATGGGAATGGTCATGAGATCCAGCCGCTCTGTCCGGCGATTCATCAGCTTCTGTAAGTCATCCTTGCTAAAAATTCCGCTGACCTTGCGCTGTGGACCGCTTCTGTCATCCCAAAAGTAAGTTTCGAAGCCGTTGGTTGTAAACATCATTGGGCGGCGGCCAAACTTTCTCTCTAAGCAATCTGCATACAGAACAGCTTGTTTGCGACCAATGTTAGGGTCTTTACTGGATCGCTTGGCCTCTATGACCGCCAGCGGCAGACCGTCTCTACCAAACAGGACATAGTCCACATATCCCATCTGGCCGATTATGCCAGCCATACCCTCGACAGGGTACTCCTCCTGCACATCGGCATCTACCCCTGTGAATTTCCAACCCATTTGCTTTATATCAACATCGATATAAATCTTGCGGGTTTTGAATTCAGAGAGGTCAGCTGCCACGAAAGTACGATCCTGCTGATGCTGTTCCTTAGCTGCGGTAATTTGCTCGGACATCTTCTCAATCTGTTTCCGCAAGGTTTCTATCTCGGCATCTTTTTCTCCGAGCAGACTCTCCTGCTCTTTGATTTTCTTTGTATCAACAACAACTTTTTCCTTGGGGATAAGCGTTTCATCAAACTTCCGTTCCTCATAGTCGGTGCCATAGCAATAGTCCACCCACTGGATGAACTCAAATAAGCCCTGTAGCGAGGCAAGTGCATCGCTTGCCTGTACACTACGCTCCGTATGGACGGCCAAATTGCCTAATTTAATGATAAACGGCAATTTGCCCCAGGTGTTGTAGTCTACAGCAAAGCGGAAGGTGGGTTCATGAATCAAGGACTGAAGATTGTCCTTATAAGGCATTTGCATGGTGTTATCAGCAGAATAAACCCATTTTACCGCCAGTTCCAATGCCTTACGGCATCCAACAGCACACATAGCAGGAGCAGAAGTATAGACTTTTTCCGCCTCAATTGCGGCTGGAGCAAACAGTGCATACTGCGTATTTTCATGTAAGAAACTGAAATTTGACATGTTTGTCGCCTCCTACTTCAAAGACTCATGCTAACGGAAATAATTAAGAAAATATCGTATTACAGGGTTGTCCTTATATAAAGTACAACTTCCCGAATAGTCTCTGACAACCAAATATGGTAGCGTTGATTCGTCCCGGCCATCGGAAATATTCAGGCTAAACAGAAAATCAACATTCCGCATTCTATCTTTTGCCCTATCATATGCATTATAGCCTTCGATTTCCCTGTCGTATGTAAAACCAAACTTGCGCAGAACGGTCTTTTCGCTTGCGCTCGTACCGTAGCAAAACATGCCGACTATGATCAGGGATTCACCCGTATAATGTTGCTTGACATTGTTGGCTGTTTCATTAATAGACCTCAACTCTGCCGCTGTGGCAGAACTCTTTATCTCCATAAACATGCGGCAATCGTCGAGATCATATAAGTTTAAATTTCCTACACGTGCGCCATCTTTTAGCCAAAGGAAATCACCCTGTGTACTTTGCCAAGTGTCTGCACACAGAATTCCTGACTTTAGCAATAGCGTGGGGAACTCGTCTTGTACCAACCGTCTAATGAATTTTTCCCGGAGTTCACCTTTGGTCAGCCGATGCGATATGTTATCGGAAACCATATGCTGCATCTTGAGAATATCTTGTAAATACAAATCGATCTCTTCTCTGATTGGCAATATGGCTCACCACTCTTTCTATATATTATCGCACTGTAATATTTTGATTTGTCGGTCTGTTCTTTAAACTGAACAAATTGCCGTTGCAGTTCAGTGGGGGGCAGATAAATTCCGATGTCTTGCATCTCTTGTGCATTGATATTGGCTTGGCCGATTGCGGCTTTACACATTCCAAGTAGCATCTGCTTTGAGAAATCTGTATTTAGGAATGCCGAGAGGAATTCGGGTAATATACGCTCCGTGACCCTGACACGAATAACGAAGCCCGCAAGTACCATCATTTCATCTCGGTTATAGACACAAGTCTTTCCGACCAGCTCTTTACTGTTTGTGCGGTTGAAAAGAACATCTCCACGCCGCACAGTGCACTTATCTAATTCGTTGTCGGGTATATCAATATGTTTGGTGTCTGTCAAATCCAATTCTCCACCATAGGTAATATTGTTCATTCGGAGATATGGATATTTGCCTCCATCAACAGCAGGGCGGCTGGATCCGTAGCGCACGTCTGTAACAATATCCCGTATAGTGGCCGTTTCCCATCCCTTTGGATTTAAAGGATATACGCCAAACAATTCGATAAATCGGGACTTGACGAGCTGATCTAAGTTGTGTAGTTCCTGCTGCTGTAAATCAGTCAGTCGACATATTTTATCCAGCACACTTACAACATGACGCTGTTCGTCCATATCTGGGACGTTGATCTCAATCTGCAATAAGTTTGCTTTGGTTAAACTCGGTATTGTTACTGTTGTATTGAGCCGCTCAAAATCGAAATTGGCACAGAAATAGAACAGGTATTTGGGTAAGAGCACATCTCTGTGTGCAACGAGCCCGAAAGCGGTGTCAACATTCCAAAAGGGCTCATCCACAAAAATTGGGTTGTTGATGCTGCCTTTACGACCGATGACCACCGTCCCTGCATCACAAATGAAATCGGTTGCACGTCCCATGACACCGCCACTACCGTATATCGGATATTTCCCGTTTGCATTCTCTACTTGGCGCTGGTTACGCCCGTTTCGAATATCCAGTACGTCGGAAAATTTCATGCTGCCACCTCCATCTTACCGCAAAGTTTTGATTTGTCGGTCTGTTCGACGAAGGCTGCGAACTGCTCCTGCAGCGTGATTGGTGGGAAAGGGAACACTATTTCTGACAGCTGGCTTTTGCTAAGTATCCCCTTCAATGCCATATTGATGGTGCGGTGTATCATAGGCTTTGATAGCTGCATAAGCCAATACAGATATAGCACCTCATCCTGCTCCGGCACAATGGCATTTATTTGCTGATTAAATGCCACACGGCGGTCGGTAACCGCAACATTGCCGATGCAGTCAATACTGCCAGCGATACATGTCATTAGAATACTACCTGCTTCAACAAAACGGCATTTCTCAAAACCGGCTTCAGATAAGCATTCCTGCGCTTTGGTAATGAATGTGAAAGGAGTGTTGATATTATCCGATTTGATCCATTCAATGTACTTACCGTAATTTTCAGGCTCTGAACGGGGAGGCGTATTTCCTGTGATTATTCCGCATCGATTTCCAAGTGGCTCTACGTTCCAATCTTTTGGATTACTTACAGGGTCTCCGAACAGTTCGATAAATCGGGATTGGCAATCAGCCAATAAATTTTCGGTGCGAAATCTTCACATTATTCTGATTGACCATCGCATACTGCATGGTAGTGTCGATTTTAGCGTGTCCCAGGAGCTGTTGAACCTGTTCGATAGGCATACCTTTGTCTATCGCACGTGTTGCCAGCGTTCTCCGGAACTTATGCGGATGAACTTTCGTAATTCCCAGTCTCCGTCCAAGCTTACGCAAGCGCACTTCAACACCGCTGATTTCCAATCGATTGTAGGGACTATGTAGAGAAACAAACAGGGCGGGATTTTCATCAATTCTGCTATCCAAATAATTTCTGAGGTGGATTTTCGTCCTGGCATCAAAATAAACGGGTCGTTCCTTACTGCCTTTGCCAAAGACTACGCACTCCCTGTTCTCAAAATCGATATCATCCCTATTCAAATGCACCAGTTCACCAACACGCATTCCGGTAGATGCCAGTAAATCGATCATTGCCAAGTCCCGAAGGCAACCACACTGATCACGCATCGTTTCTAATGCTTCATCTGTATAAGTTTCCTTCACAGTTTGATTAGAGCGAATTTTGTGGATTCTGCGAACCGGACTTTTGAGGATGTAATTTTCATCTTCCAGCCAAGTAAAAAAGCTGGACATGATTCTGCGAATATTGTCGATGTTTCCTTTGCTACACTGTGTTTGTCGTTGGTAATCCGATAGATAAGTGCGTAGATCATCGGTCTGCATATGTGTCACATGGCAATCTACTGCCGCAAGCAGTCTACGGATTGATGTTTCATAGTAGTGCAGTGTCTTTTCACTACACCCCTCAACTCGTTTAGCGGATAGAAACATATCCAGTAATTCGGCATTCGTTTCTTTATCTGGAGGCAGAATTCCATCCTCACCTGCGATGACTTGAACACTCCACATGGTATGCCGTAGGACTTCCTGTAGGTGTTCCATCTGTGCGTTGTCCAAATGCGGAAGCATTTGACGTGTGATTTCAGAGATAAGCTGATTTTTCATGTTAGTACACCTCAAAAATATGATGTATACCAACATCCTGCACCGGCTCACTTAGCCAAAATATTGTTGCATCAGGGATTTTTTCAAAAGCTCCAATTCTTCCAAGCTCTTTTGAACTGCCAATTTTGATTTGTCGGTCTGTTCGACGAAGGCTGCGAATTGATCCACCAGTGCCATTGGAGGCAGCGGTATTGTTACATCATCAAGCATTCTTCCAGTGATCTGGTTGATCGTTGTTGTTGCACCGGTTTTAATCTGCTGACGGAAGGCGTCCATTTGGAAGTATGTCATCAGATATCCGAAGTAATGGCTACGGATAATCATCATGAACGCGCCGAAACTCATCGGCTCCTGTATGTCTTTTATCATTGCAACCTTCCCAACCAGTTTAGCGCTACCATTTCTCGAACACATGAGAATGTCGTTGTTCTGCACCATGAGCCGCTCCTTAATGGCGCAATCTACACGAACGGTATCAGCAAAATCCAACTGACTATTTTGAATGTTGCTAGATCTCAATACGATTGTACCCTCTGCTGCTATGTTTTCGGGTTTGTATGTCAAACCGTTATAATAGGTCGCTATGTCAGATAATTTTATATGTTTATATCCGTGTGGGTTGCGCTGTGGCTCACCGAACAATTCGATAAATCGGGATTTCACAAGATAATCTAAATATTCCAACTGTAACTGTCTGTCTGCGATAACTGTATCCAAACGGTCTAACCTTGCCGCAATCTTCCTTTGCTCAGCAATATCCGGGATGTTGATTTCAATCCCTGATATTGTTGCTTTGTTGAGAGTAAGTCCCATTACCGCTTTATTTGTTCCGGCTGTCCAGTTCTTACCGCAGCAAAGGTGATAAAAATAGGTTGGATCAATTGCATAGATACCTTTGTCGATGAACGCCATGATTGCCTCATTAGTATAGAGTTCTTCGGCAGTAATCGCGGTTTTTCCGATGGATAGTTTGAAACTCATAATAACAGTTTCTTTAGGGACTGCCTTTATGCCGCTCTCCCGGACCCCTCTATCAGTAATACATTCCTTGGTGTCGGAGATATACTTGCCAGAATTTCCGATATCTGCAATTGACACCCATTTTTTGCTGCCATTCCAGTATGCCGCGTTATTCCTGGCGGGGGTCTTTCCCATTTGCAAATCAAATGCTTGTGACAGTTTGATTTTCACATCAGGTACCTCCTTGCACTCCATTTTGATTGAGATAATCAGACCATGTCATCTGATAAAAAGTTTCACAACATGCTTCTCGCAACACTTCTCGAAAAATCCGAAGAAAGTTAGTATTAATTTTCCCGCCAGGTTTTTCATAAATATAACGCCAATACTCAAATGAATCGGAGATATTATCCAACAGTACGCTAAACATATTATTATTTTGAGAGTGGAATATCTCCTTCATTTTTTGCTCCACACATTCTGCATGAGCGCTGTCTTTTTCTTTATATCTGCTCCATAAAACGTCAAGTTTATGTCCTTTTATACTTTCAATTGGCATTCCATGATATATCAGAAGTGCTTTTATAAATACCTCGCATGAAAAAGCTGAATTCACGATGTCAGCAATCAGATGATTCATAACACTAACTTGAATGTTTTTGGGTTCTCTTTCGCAGAAAGTGGCACAATCTACAAATGAGCAAGCATGTCTGAACATTCGGCGTGCATCAACGGTACTATCACCTGTCATAGCATCTTTCTCAATTCTTTCAGTTCGGCTGCAACTGTTTCTTCCAATGCATCAATCTTGTCCATTATCTCTGCGGTAGAGGGGTATTCGACTGCCACATACTCCGTCTTTTTGTACTTGTTGATAGAGAGGTCATAACCGCTATCGACTATCTCTTGCTTTGGTACGAAGAAGCTCTGCTCGGTGCGTTCCCGTGTAGCTTCCTTCTCCAAATTGCGGAAACGATTGACAATATCCGGAATGTCGTTGGCCGAAATCTCTGAGCGCTTATCGTCAAGGCTAAACCCATCAGCCCTCATATCGTAGAACCACACATTATCCGTACCGCCTGCACCAGTCTTGGTGAACACCAGTACAGCAGTAGAGACACCTGCGTAGGGTTTGAATACGCCGGAAGGCATAGAAATTACAGCGCGCAGCTGATGTTTTTCCACCAATTCTTTGCGAATGGACTTGTGCGCAGATGAAGAACCGAACAGAACACCATCAGGTACGATACAGGCACACTGACCACCCTTTTTCAGCATACGGAGAAACAGAGCCAGAAACAATAGTTCCGTCTTCTTGGTATTTGTAACGGCTTTTAGGTTATCGTTGATGCTTTCTGTGTCCACAGTACCCTTAAAGGGCGGATTGGCAAGGCACATGGTAAACTGTTCTGTAATCTGATTTTGTTTGGAAACGCTATCCTTATAATCAATCTCCGGATTGCTGATTGAATGCAACATAAGATTCATAGCAGATATACGGAGCATTGTGAAATCTGTATCGAAGCCGGTAAATGCGGGTCCCGCAAAATGTTCCCACTGTTCAGAAGTCATAGTATCCTCGTAATTCCGTCGGATATATTCTGAAGCTGAAACCAGGAAACCCGCAGTACCGCATGCCGGATCGCAGATGGTATCATCAGGTGTGGGTTGCAACAGTTCCACCATCATCTCACGGATATGCTTGGGAGTGCGGAATTGACCATTTTGCCCGGCAGATGCCAATTTGCCCAACATATACTCATACAGGTCTCCTTGCATATCCAGTTCTGCGATGTCATGTTCGTAAAGGTCATCCAAACCTGTAATGATTTTCTGGAGGAGCTGCGGCGTAGGGATAAGGAACATCGCATTGTTCATGTACCGGGCAAATGCAGTAGTGTTCTCATCAGCCCTTCCGGGCTCATCTTCAATTTCAATCAGCTCTCCCTTCTCATTAAAATCGGGAAGGCGACCGTATTTCATGCTCTTGATGGCCGGGAACACACGCTGAGACATCACTTCAAAGATTCGGCGGGGATCATCATCTTTGAACTTGCTCCATCGCATAGACTGTCCTGCTTCGGATTGAGGGAAAATCTTGGGCATCTGTTCCCCAGTCATATTCTCAAATTCTTCGTTTTCCAATTCCTTTTCATCCAGAGAACGAATAAACATGAGGTAGGTGAGCTGCTCGATGACGGTCAGAGGGTTGGCAATTCCGCCTGCCCAGATATCCGTCCAGATTTTATCAACTTTATTTTTAATTGCACCTGTTATCATCTCAAATTGCCTCCATCATTAAGTGTTGCTACATCTTTTCACTTCTAATAACAATACTTTACAACAGCCATCGGAAGTTGGCGGGCAAAATCAATCAAAATCCTCCGCAAAAAAGTCGCTGTCAATTCTTTTAATTTCGTATGTAGCTTCCGTAGACACGCCCAAATTATATTCGATCATCAATTTTGCCAGCGTGGTGCCATCAACAAGCACAACCTTTGTAGTGTGTTGCTTCTCTGCGTATTGGCGTGCTTCTTTCGTGAACTTGGCAGTCGTAATGAAAAGTCCTTTGGAAGCACCTTGTCCAGCCAGCGCACCAACGAATTTCTGAATCTCAGGTCTGCCAACGGTTTTGTCACAATCCCAACGCTTCGCCTGAATATAAATCAGGCTGAAGCCAAGTTTGTCTTCACGGATGATGCCATCAATGCCTTCATCATCGGTTTGCCCTATGACCGTGCCGACATTGTCCACCGAGCCACCATATCCCATTTGCATCAACAGCTTGACAACCAGATGTTCAAAGAAAGCATGCTGCTGCTTCATTATGTCACTCAAGAGATCATCTGCCAAGGTGGTATTGATCTGCTGAAAGGCTTCATCCAAAATATCCTGCGGTGTTTTACCGGACACCTTTTCCGCAGGTGCCAGAAGGGCCGTTTCTTCATTATTGTTCGGAGAAATAAACTTTTGAAATGACTCAAAGCGCTGGAGATAAAGGTTATCAATTTGAAGTGGATTTTCATTGAGGACTTGTCTGCCTACTGGCGTAATCACATAAATACCTCGTGACGGACTTTGCACAGGATCCGCCCTCTTCACCGGTAAAGAACTCCTCCATTGTACCTGATTCGCTTTGGGCAGAGACAATACTATACCAAAGAAATGGCTCTTTCGATTCTGCCAGATGGTCTTCGCCAGAGCGTCATAGCGCTGCTTTTAGTGCTTCATTTTCTAATCATAGTTCCGCTAGTATATTGGAATTAGAGCCGCTATCCATGTATTTGATTAGTTTTTATGCGTTACCAAATCATAATGGTTCTTTTCTGAAACGTACATTCTCGGAGTAAATAGAGCTATGCAGGACCTTTAGACTCTTTTTCCCACATATCAAAATATTCGAAGAAATCCTTTTTCACCAACTGCAGCGCCGCTTCTTTCTTGCTACAGTCTTTTCCCGAGCGTTTGTCAACGGCTATGCTGGCTTCCAGCTCTTTTCTCTTGCGATTGAGCTTGTCCACATTATGTACAATGGCATGACGCTTCAAATAAAGTTGAAGCGTGCTATGCATATACTTTCCAAGCGGTGTTATTCCTGCAATTGAACCGTCTGACAGTCGTTCTAAATGTTTATCATATTCCTCGCTACAAGGGTCAATAAAGCCTTCCTCTCCGACGGTGTTTACTTTAGAATCATCACTTGGCCATCTGTCCCACTTGGATCTATTACACCACGGGCAAGAATAAAGCAAATTATCATAGTCGAACTGTAGTGCAGGAAATTTCTCTTTAGGAGCAAAGTGCTCGACATGATAAGCACGGTATCCTCCACCGTAAGCGTCCAAATCATCACAATAAGCACAACGATGCCCAAAGTCTTTGGCTAAATGTCTTTTATTTGTTGGATTAGTGTGAAATTGCTCCCCATGATAACTTCTGATTGGCCTTTTCTCTCTAAGCATTTCTTTATTCGCCTTCTATCAGTGAGTCAATTTTTGAAATCAATTCGTTTATTTTTTCCGCAGTAAAATCTCTCTTAATTGGAAGAGAGATAGCTGCGTCTCCAAAAACACTTCTTTCTAACTGGGAATCCAATTCGAGGATTCGCGCATCAATGGATGCTGACTCTCCTGCTCTTGGCAATAGGCTTTCTAATTCTGATTTGCAGTTTGCCATTTCAATACGATATTTTTTAATCTGTTCAATTAGTTTGGAATTAAACTCTATACGTTCTTTATCACTGTTTAATGTTTCGAACGATGTATGCACGATCCTTTTCGAATATCGAAATAATACTAATCAGTAGGGAAGATAATGTCTCAAAATACTCGTTCTCAATAATTCCTTCTCGATTGGATTTATCTAAAATAGATGCATTAAAAACGCGCGAGATTAAAACAGTACCCTGGAGCTGCGAATTGTTGACATGCCACTGCCCAGACTTATCTGAAATAGCAACTGGGTTAACGCCCTTCCGCGCATCCAAACCAAGCCAGTCAAATGACTTTGAGGTTGGATCGCCATAGGGGCGAACAAGAAAATTGTCACGATAGATTTTGAGGCCACCGTGGTTTTCCATCCACGCCTTACGTTTTTTACTTACCGCCTTATAGTAGTACGGTCCCTCTCCACGGTTAGACAGCTTCATGAACATGAAGTGGAAGTCAAAAGGACCTACTTGTCTGCACATATCTGCAAATACAGATGTGTCATTTCCCGTAAGTTCGGCAATAGTATATTTTACTTCATAGGACCCTTTGAAAAAATCCTCCATGCGGTATGGTTCATCACAAAAAGCTGATTGTCTGAACAGCTCTTTAGGCATAATATTCAAGTCAAACTCGTTTCTAAAAATTGTAGCAATGACCCTTTCTCCGTCAAAGCGTGCATGGACCTTATAATCAAAATCGTCGGTGATGTCATTATCAACCTTGTTAGCAATGGCATCCAAACTATCTTGTGTAATAATTGCATAGTTTTGCTGCTCTACAGGGGGAATCAAATAACCCAGTACATCTATTACCTTCTCTTTTTCGCGAGTCGTCCACTTATCACGCAATCCGGAAATGATAAACAATGTGCCCCTGTTTAGCGTAAACTGGTCATCTTCAGCTTCTTCTGCAAACTTTGCAACAGCGTTTTTGATTTCCGCTGGGATAATGTCTTCGAACCTCTGGCCTGCGCAATAAGTAAAGTCTGCCTCTACATCATCAATGATTTGACCTGATTTTTCAAAATTACTCCAGTCAGTCTCCCAACAAATCAAATCTTCACTATCGTGCTTTGTGTACATTCTGCACTTACTGCCAAGTCTATCGAGTGCGAAGCGTCCAATGCCTTTTTCGCCAGATTTAATGCGTTTTTTTGTTGATAAATATTCGACCCGTTTGTTATCTGTTCCGATGAGCATCCAGCAAGTTTCGATGGTTTCTTTTGTCATACCTACACCATTATCTAAGATGTAAATCTGGTCATGCTCTACATCAAAGCAGAGACAGCAAAAACCCGCATCTGCATCGTATGTGTTTTTTATCAATTCAATAATTGCACCATCTACACGCGACACACTTTCTCTGCCTAACAGAATCGTTGCACGAGAAGACATTTTATATTTCATTTTCGCCATATAAATACCTCCGTGACAGATAACTTACCAACAATAATCAGCTATGATATCAGCTATGATTCGAATGGATTTTCCTCTTGCGTTTATCCCCCTTGGTTCAAGATATTGTAAAAACTCCGGACTATTTAAAATTGCCATTGCTTCAGTCAGGGGTAATGCATCGGGCCGATTTTTAACTGTAATAAATAGCCCCGAATAGGGGATTTCATCAGTTTCCAATGGGTATGCTCGAATCTTTCCGGTGATGACCGTTGAAATGAGAATCTTGTTTTGATTTATGTGCGTAAGGGCTTGGGAACGACCATACTCAAACCATTGTGCATTTTTGTCTGCATCTCGCTCATCCAGCGTTTCTTTATAGCTTTCAAGATATGCATAGGTAAAAGGAAATTTTTCTTTATAGGACTTCTCTTCGTAGCGTTTTAATTCGCCGTCAGAATAGTAATACGGAAAAATAATGTACTCTGTCGATCCTTTCGCCTTTCCGCGAGGACTTGCTGCTTTCCGAACAGCGCTTTTTTCGATTTTCTGGCCGTTGCATATCACGTATTCGCCTTCATCAGTATAGTCAGAAAGAACATAAACTTCATTACGCTGAGTTGCAACACCTGTAGCAACTCTAAAGTACTCGCCAAATTTATGTGTTAAATTAGGGGCTTGCGCTTGGCATCCGAACAGCCACTCATCAACAAGTGTCGAACGCTCCACTGACAACTTCGTATTCTTTGACAAGTCTTGATATATAACTTGTTGGCTTTGCGCCGATCGATCAACTATGATGATAGCTGGGGATGTAAGAGCCTTTCCAAAAACATTGGTAGTTGTATAATCGAACACTTTTATGAGATTACACCGCAGAAGCGCTCGTATATGTCGTCCAGACTTGGTTTTAAAAATACTATTGGGGACGATGTAGGCCATTTTTCCGGCGGCATTTAGGTGACTAAATCCATTCTGCAAAAAGGCGTAAGAATAGTCCCACGCACCGAATTGGCAGACAGTATAGTTCTTCTCGATATATTCTCGTTCGGATATGTCTAAGTCCCAGTATGATACATACGGTGGGTTTCCTACGACAAAATCAAATGTACAGGAATATGGCTCCCGAAGGGCATCAGCCTGCTTTATTTGCCAATTGACCCTTTTTAAATTGAATTTATCAGTAATTGAATCCAATACATCTATGCATTCCTGATATCGCACAGGATCCAATTCAATTCCAAAAATATCGCGGCCAAGTCCATTTTTAATTTTGGTTCTTGATAAACCTCTGCTTTCACAGTCCTTGATGTACCGTATGACAATTTCCTTTAAAAATTGGCCGTTGCCACAAGAGCTTTCCAAAATGGTTTTTCCATACAAATGGTCGGAATACCCTAAATGATTCAACATACCCCTCACGATATCATCAGGGGTAAAGATTTGACATTTTTTTTTAATCTTTTCGTTTTCTATTACCGATCCCACGTCGCACCTCGAGTGATATCATTTTGCAGACTTTCCAGATTTCATCCACGCATCAACTTCGCTGATTTTAAATTTCCAGAGACGCCCTATTTTGGCTGCAGGCATATTACGCTTTTCAATCCAGTTGAGAACCGTATCGCGACTGACCCCAAGGTATTCTGTAATTTCTTTCATAGAGCACCAACGTTCGATATTTGTATCCATGAGATTTCCTCACTTTCAGATGAGTATATAACCCTTTAGGATAAATCATAACACAAGAGTACATCAGTTGCAATGTTTTTAGGGATTAATAAGGGATTACACGGATTATCTCTGATTAGCCTCGATAAGTATTTCGAAAAAGCAAATCCTCCCCCTATTTCTTTGCCTATTGCGATGCAATTTCTGCGCCGCCTATCCCTGTATAAAGGACTTGCTTAACCTCCCCATCAGAGGTACAATGCGGCAAACCGGAGCGCCAAATCATCCGTCCGCAGCACTCCGGCAGACTATAAGAAACCGCTTCCTGTCCCCTGTCACGAGGGTGTTCAGAAAGCGGTTTTTGACCACATGTTTGACTACAGACAGCCGTGGAGTGTGTGGAAACAGTGGAGTCAAGAGTTGCGAAGAGCGTCCGTAATAAAGTAAAAACGGCTATAAAGCGCCGGAAAAAGTAGAAAAATTTTTGTTCAAAAGTTTGGGAGCAAGATGTCGGGAGTTCGAGTCTCCCATCTCGGCCCAAGATGTGTTGATGAAAGATGCAACACAGAAAACGCCGCACGAAAGTGCGGTGTTTTTGTATCTTTACTGGCTTTTCTCTGGCGGAAAAGTTAGGAAAAACGTTTTTTTCGGAAAATCAGTTTTTCCACGCGAGAGGCGACATTTCAGAGATGCAGCAGAGCACTCTTGCGGACTGGTGTGACTTGAACACCGAGGCTAAAAAAGAATAAAGCATAAAAGGCAGGCCACCGTTCGGCTCCCCATGTAGGAGAGAACGGCGGCCTTTTTCGTTACATTGGTGCTTATGTTGCTTTCGCCTCGTTTGTCTATCATTCCTTGGTGGTGTTGGTAATAGCTTTCTCATAACCTTTCGGGTATGCTTGCGTTACAAAAATACGAAGGAGGTGTCCGAGAATGGCAACCACCAAAAACTTGTGCGCTCAGATCCCCATTGACCTGCATGAGCGGGTCAGCGAAGAACGGGAACGGCTGGGCCAGACCACCAGCGAGTACATCGCCAACCTCATCCAAGACTATTACAACATGATGGAAAATCAGAAAGGCGGCATTCAAATGACTGAAAAAGGCAGAACCATGGCATTCCAGATCCCCGAAGAACTCTTCCAGCGCATCAAGCGTCATCTGGAGCGCGAGACGCTCCGAACCGGCAAAAAGCTCACCCAGCGAGACTTCGTGCTGAACCTGATCACGCAGGCGCTGGACGAAGCGGACGCTGAGAACGCCACGGAGCAGAACACCCCCACTGAGGCCCCTGTCGCGCCCCGTGTGGCCGACGTGACCGCTCCAGCGGGCACGGACACCCCCACGAAGATAACGCCGTGTAGGCCCGCGTTAAAGCCCAAACAAAAGAACACGATTTAGGGAAAAGCCACCCAGGGCATCCGAATCTCTCGGATGCCCTGGGTGGCTTTTTGCGTTTCGCCAGAAAGGAGGTCATCACTATGGCAAGCGAGATCAAAAGACGCTTCACAGACACAGAAATGCAGACTGCCAGAGAAACCGACCTACCGGAGCTGCTGACCCATCTGGGTTATCAGGTCAAACGCATCGGCAGGTACTACACCACCGCAGAAATGGACAGCTTGCGGATCAAGGACCGACGCACCTGGTTCCGCTACTCTCAAGGCATCGGCGGCGACGCGATCACTTTCCTGCAGCATTTCTGCAACCAGTCTTTTCCGGAGGCAGTAGAGTACCTGCTGACCTTTCAAGGCAGACCCAGAGACGCTCCCGTCAAAACAAAACCAGTCACCAAGCAGGACAAGCCGTCAGAGCAGTTTGCATTGCCTCCGCGCAATGCCGATGACCGACGCGTATTCGCTTACCTTCGCAAACGCGGCATCGCCGCACAGGTGATCCGTCAGTTTATGAACAGCGGATCACTGTATGAGGATGCAGTCCATCACAACTGCGTTTTTGTTGGCAGGGATCACATCGGACAAGCCAGATATGCAGGACTGCGCGGCACCTATGACCGTGACGGGAAAGGGTTTCGTGGAGATGTATCCGGCAGTGACAAAAATATCGGCTTCGCTATCCCTTGCGATCCTGTTTCCGACCAAGTCCGAGTCTTTGAAGCGCCTATCGACCTTATGAGTTATTACACCCTCCACCGAAGCTGCTGCAATGCAGTCGCCTTGTGCGGTCTGTATGATGGCGCCTTGCGAACCTATCTTCGGAACAATCCCCAGATCAAGCGGATCGTTCTTTGTTTGGATATGGATACACCGGGACAAGAAACGGCGGAACAGCTCCGAAAAAAATACGCGGAACTGGGATATGAGATATCGCAGGAGAAGCCCCGCAGCGGGAAGGACTGGAATGAGTACCTGCAAAAAAGGAAAGCGCTGGAAAGGGGGCGATGACGCGATCGATCCACAATAGCCGGAAAAAACAACAAGGAGGAAAACACGATGAGACCGAGGAAATTTGTTCGCAGCACGGCGCTCGTGCTCGTGCTGACGGCAGCGCTGACTGTCACTGCTTTTGCAGCAGATCCCACACAGCAGCCAGCAACCAAAACCGACAATAAGTCTTCGTATTATCCCACTTCGGTGGAAATGACCGAAGATGACGCCGGGAATCCCATGATCCGAAAGACCTACCAGCTGAGCGTTTCGGATGACCCGCAAAAACTCCCTGTCGCAGACTTCGAGCGCGACGGCAGACGGTATTACCTTTTGGACATGACGAAAGAGAATAAGATTGGCGTAGATACGAAAGAACACAGCGAAACGGTCAAGCTGTCCAGCGACACCAAAGAGATGGAGCAGATCCTCCAAAGACTGGACGCGCAGAAGGAGGTCACCACAGAGGACGGTCATACCGGAGTTCTGACACTGGATCATACCAGCGTCAAGGTAACTGCGGACGGGTATGGTACAAAGAAACGCACCCTCTCAGCGACGCGCACCTATCCCAATTTGTCGGATGCCGATGTAGCTCTGATCCCCAAGACGATTCAGGACAATGGCCATACCCTCACGCTGGCAGATGTCCGGTGGGACAGCGCTTACCAAACCGAAGCAGACGAAGCCGTGGTGCGCTACTGTGCTACCGCACAGTACACCGGCGAAAGCAGCAGTCAGTATGTGACCGGTTACACGGTCACTGCGGATTACTCCGGCAAAGTCACAAAAACGAGCTGCGATACTGTCGTTTACACAGCGATTTTTGACAGTATGCCTCTGGAAGCGGAAAAGCCGGTGGAAGAAACGGATCACCGCCTGCCCATTGTGCTTGGCGGCGCGGCACTGCTGGGAGCAATGCTTGGCGGAGCAGTAACACGGATCAAAAAGAAAAAAAGAAAGGGGGACGAATCGTGAAAATGAAATTTCGCGGCCTGATCGCGGCTGCGGTTCTCTGCACCCTGTGTGTTGGACAGGCCAGCGCATTGGAATATACCATAGATGCGCCGGAGGACTATCTGTTCGGCACGCCCACCAGTGAAGGAACTGTGTATGAGCAGGAATCGAACAATGTGGATCGCGGGAAAAACACCGCACTGATCCCGCCCGGTTTCGGAACGGCCACCAGCTATTTGCCGGGCAGCGGCGAGCCGTTGACGCCGAACCTGCTCCCCGGCGCAATGTCCGGCGGACTGATCAGCTCAGTCAAAACGGATAGCAGCGAAGTGAGTTATCCAACAGTTGACTCGACTGCGGATCGTTGGACCGGTACATCCTTTACGGCGGTCACGCCAAACCTCTACTACAACAGCGATCATCTGGGAACTTTGAGCATTCCGTCCATCGGTCTGAATGTCAAGGTATACCAGGGCACAGACAGTGCCGCACTGCGGAAAGGGGCGGGACACTTCTCAGAAACGAGCATATGGGACGGAAATGTCTGCCTTGCGGGGCATAACCGAGGCGTTGCCAACCATTTCGGCAAGATACACACGCTGAAAAATGGTGACACCATCACGCTGGCCACCACACTCGGAACACGCAGATATTCCGTCTATTCGGTGCGAAAGGTATCCGTGAATGATGTGAGTGTACTGAATCCGTCCGATGAGAACATGGTAACGCTGGTGACCTGCGTAATGAACCAGCCGGACTACCGCTGGTGTGTACAGGCTCGGCAAAAATAATATCGATGTGAATCACTTTACAGCGGCACAAACCTGAAAAATGGTTTGTGCTGCTACTGTTTTCAGGAGGTATTTATGCGAAAAAGAATGATAGCGATGCTTCTGTGCATCGCAACGATGCTGAGCCTTTGCACGGGCTTCGCATCGGCCGCCAGCAGCACCATCGGCGGTGCGCTAGGCGAGGTGAATATCACCAACGGCGGCTATAAAATGTCCTATCTCAGCATGAACGGCGTTGTCCGTTCCCAGTCCTACACTTACTTCAACTTTAAGTCGGCCAGCGGCGCGATCAAGGAGATTCCCGCCTACTGCATCAACCCGACGATCAAAGGTGTGCCCCAGACCGTTGGTCCCGGTCAAAGCATCAAGTATATTGCAAACGAGGCCAGCAACGACCCGAAGGTCGTCGGCATCATCGCCAATGGCTACCCCCATCGTGGTCTGTCTGAACTTAAGCTGGACAATAAGTATCAGGCGTACTACGCCACGAAGATAGCGCTCTGGTGCTATCTGATCGACGGCTGGAGCATTGACCGGCTGACGGTCAACCCATCCCTGTCCGGTGTGGAGAAGGAATGCGGCGAAAAACTGCTGGCGGCGGCAAAGGACATCTACAAGCGCGGTATCTGGTGGAACCGTGTGCCGCAGCCTACCATCACAGTGACAGCCGATAAAGATTCGGCCTATCCCGTCACCATAGATGGCAAGGAATACTTGCAGCAGGTGTTCACGGCGGATTCGGAAACATGGGTGTGCGACTATGACATCGACATCGGATTTACCATGCCTGATGAAGTGCCGGAGGGCACCCGCATCGTAGACATGAACAACAACGACATCACTAAGATCAGGACCTCGCCCAATGGTGCCAGCTATGCCGGTCAGTTCAAGGTGCTGTACCCCAAGGACAGCGTAGCCGACCAGACCGGCGCGGTGCAGATGTCGCTCCACGCCAATGTCTACAAGTATGCCATCTACTATGCCCTATGCGCGGAAACCAGCAAGTATGGCACCCTCCAGCGCTATATGTGCGACACCGATCCTACGACGGAAATCCGCCAGTCTACCTTCAGCCGCTATTCTTCTACGCCGTCTGATACCCCAGACGAACCAGAAACGCCCACGGAAACTACCCTTATCATCAACAAGGTAGCAACCGGCACCAATACACCGCTTTCCGGTGCAACTTTCGAGGTAAAGGCACCGGATGGGACGGTCCTCGGCAGCTTTGTCACGGATACCAGCGGCAAGATTATTATTCCGCTGACCCTCTCCGGCCAGTATGTCATTACAGAGAAAGCAGCGCCCAAGTGGCACCTGCTGGGCACGGAAACCACCAAGACCGTTTCCGTGGACTACGGCAATACCGCGACTGTCACCTTTGAAAATGCACCCTACGGCAATCTGCGCGTGGACAAGATCGACGCGGACAGTGGCGCTTCTCTCGCAGGGGCAACGGTGGAGATCAAGCATATTGAAAGCGGCGTCACCCAGACCAGAAAAACTGATCTCAGCGGCAGCGTGTACTTCGACAAACTGAAGCCCGGTGCATATCAGGTGCGCGAGGTGTCTGCTCCCGGCGGCTATGTCAAGGACGACCAGACCTACACCGTGAATGTGACTTCCGGCACGGAAACCAGCTTTGTGCTGAAAAATCAGGCCAAACCGGGTCTTATCATCACCAAGTACGATGAGCAGACCCACGAAGTTCTGCCCGATGTGACCTTTGAAGTTACCCGCGATACCGTCCTCATCGGCTCGTTCTCCACAGATGAGATGGGCCAGATCCGCCTGACCGACCTCCAGCCGGGAAACTATCTGGTAAAGGAGGTTTCCACCAGTGCAGGCTATGTGTTGGACAGCACGCCGCAGCAGATCGAACTCACCGCAGGCGGCGGTATCAAAACACTGACCTTCTTCAACACTGTCAAGCCCGGTATCCACATTATCAAGGTGGACAGCCGCACGATGGAGCCGCTGACCAATGTCAAGTTCCGCATTTCTCTGGTGGGCGGCACCTTCTCCAAGGAATATGTGACCGACAAAAACGGCGAGATTAATTTGACTGCACTGGAGCCGGGCGCGTACACCGTGGAGGAGATCACCGCGCCGAATGGTTATCTGATGGATGATGACAAGCGCGTTATCCAGATCAACGCCGGAGAAAATGCTCGTTTCGTGTTCACCAACACGGAGAAACCGGTTCTGTCTGTGGTGAAATACGACGCGGAGAACGACACCTATCTCGCCGGTGCAACCTTTAGGATCGCAAAGATCGAGGACGGCAGCCACTATCTCGACCGTGTGACCAACACCAACGGGCGCATCTCTATCTCTGATTTGGAACCGGGCGTGTACTCGGTCAAGGAGATCGCAGCGCCCAGCGGCTATGTGCTGAACGACACGGAATACCATGCAGAGCTGTTTCCCGGCAAGGACAGCACGCTGGTGGTGAATAACGAGAAGAAGCCCAACCTCAAAATCGTAAAGACTGATGCTGTGACCGGCGCACCGCTCTCCGGCGTGACTTTCACCGTCAACAAGGCAGACAGCAGCACGCTCACCACCGTCAAGACCGATGCCAACGGCGAGGCTCTGCTCACCGCCCTTGA
>OIWO01000980.1_pt1 | contig 27132 bp, 29 predicted proteins | sample 1587641 | NCBI WGS metagenome assembly OIWO01 (sample SAMEA3888924, study PRJEB22519) | human gut metagenome | biome: human gut; feature: human-associated habitat; material: faeces | place: Denmark | collected 2010
ATATCTTCCCAGCCTTGGGTAACGATAAAATCAATCAACGCCTCAGTCGGAAAGGTGATTGACCAGCCAATGCGCGGGTCGTACTCGATGCGAAGGTCGCATGCCTCGGCGGTGGCCTTGAAGCGTTTGTTGTGGTAAGTGCCGCCGCGGCTGCAATCCTGAACGCCGGTTTGCAGGTGGTAAAGGTGAACCATCTCATGCAGCAGAGTAGCGGTTACGTCCTCGATCGGGCGGTCAAGCGTGCCCGCGTCGAGGTTTAATTCGTGGCGTTGGTCTCCGTTGCTTTTATGCCATGCTTTAGAAACGGTAATATGACCGTATGCGCGTGGTGTAGATTGGATAGTAATAATGGGTTCTTCAATCTCGTTATTGAAATAATGTGCATTGAGTTCGCGGAAGATTTTTTCTAAGTATCCCGCGGTGCGGCTGGTTTTTATAGTCTGTTTCATCGGCAAAGATATTTCCGTCGATGGCGCCGAAGGAGCCGAAGGCGTCTGCGGAGAACAGAATCTTCTCCGTGGTCTCATAGGTGACCATGACCTCAGGCCAGTGGACCATGGGGGCCATAACGAAGGTCAGGGTATGGACGCCCAGGGAAAGGGTGTCGCCCTCCTTTACGGGAACCACATACTGGTCCACATCGAATTCAAAAAACTGCTTCATCATATTTGCAGCCTTGGCAGTGCAGACGATCTTCACCCCAGGATACCGGAAGAGAATGTCAGCGATGGAGGCACAGTGGTCGGGCTCCATGTGATTGACGATCAGGTAGTCCAGAGAGCGTCCATCCAGCACAGAGGAAACATTTTCCAGGAGCTGGTGGGTAAATGCCTGGTCGATGGTGTCAAAGAGGGCTGTTTTTTCATCTAAAAGCAGATAGGAGTTATAGGATACTCCCCGGGGAACGGGATAAACATTTTCAAACAGGGCGATCCGCCTGTCGTTGGCGCCGACCCAGTAAAGGGAGTCGGTGAGTTTTCTGCTGCAGTTCATGGAAAACCTCCTTAAACATTGTTTCAGAGCCGGCCCTGGCACAGCAGGTCCGGCGTTTACCCATATTTTAAAGTGTATGGACAAAGATTTCAAGCAGTTTTGTGTACGAAATAAAATACGAAAAAAGGGTTGACTTTTTCAGGTGAGAGGAATATAATTCATTTGAAATTGATAATTAGTATCAAAAAGAAAAGAGGTGATCCAATGAGTCTGGCAGATGGGATCGTACTGCTCCTGGTGGCGTGCGCGGCGGTGGCCGTGCTGAGATTCATGAGGAGCCAGAAGAAGGCAGGAAAAACGGCCTGCGGCTGCGGAAGTTGCTCCGGGTGTTCTGGAGGCTGCTGCTGCGGCAGAGAAAATGCGAAGGAGGGAGCATGATGCCAATTACTCTTTTGCGCCCGGGAGAGACCGGAGTGGTAAAACGGATCGGGGGAGCTGCCGATACAAGGCGGTTTCTGGCCAATCTTGGATTTGTGGACGGAAGCCAGGTCCGGGTGGTCTCCGAACTTTGCGGAAATATGATCATCCATATTAAGGATTCCAGAGTGGCTGTCAATAAAGAAATGGCGAAGCACATTATGGTATAGAAGCAGGAGCCGCGGGGCCTTAAAAGCCTTCGGCTCCATCAAAAAGCCCACGGGTTAGCCGTGGGTAACTAAAAAATGTGGAGTTAGTTTTGGGTAACCAATAAACATGCCAGGAAGCAGATGTGCCCCATATAAGGGGATGGAAAAAGAGGAGGAGAAAGGAGAACGCTATGACATTACGGGAGGTTCCAGTGAGGACAACGGTTTCTGTGGTGAAGATCCACGGAGAGGGGGCATTCCGCCGCAGGATCATGGATATGGGGATCACAAAGGGGAGTGAGATCTATGTCCGGAAGGTGGCTCCCCTGGGAGATCCGGTGGAGATCACGGTCCGGGGATATGAGCTTTCCTTGAGAAAGGCCGATGCGGACAGCATCGATGTGACGGTAAAAGAAGGCGTTTAAGGAGGAGAAACATGAGTATCAGGATTGCTTTGGCGGGAAATCCCAACTGTGGAAAGACCACCATGTTCAACGCGCTCACGGGAGCGAACCAGTACGTGGGCAACTGGCCCGGCGTGACGGTGGAAAAGAAAGAAGGACGGCTGAAAACCTCCAAAGGAGATGAAGAGATCATCATAACGGACCTGCCGGGGATCTATTCCCTGTCCCCATATACACTGGAGGAAGTGGTAAGCCGTGACTATCTGTTAAAGGAGCGGCCGGAGGCGGTCATCAACCTGGTGGATGCCACCAACATTGAGAGAAATCTGTATCTGACCTCCCAGCTTCTGGAGCTGGGGATCCCGGTGGTCATTGCCCTGAACATGAGCGATCTGCTGGCGAAAAAGGGAGACCGGATCGACACAGAACGGCTTTCCGCGCTCTTTGGATGTCAGGTGGTGGAGACCTCCGCCCTTAAAGGAACGGGCTTAAAGGAAGTGACAGACCAGGCGGTGGCTGCTGCAAGGGAACAGAAATGGAAGGCCCCTGGCCGTGTGTTCCCGGCCCGGGTGGAAAGCGCCATATTAAAGGCAGAGGAGGCTCTTGGGGACCGGGTGGAACCGTCTCTGAGACGCTGGTATGCCATTAAGCTTCTTGAGAGGGATCCAAAGGTGGAAGCTGACCTGAAGCTGTCCGCCTCCGCCATGGCATCCATCCGGACAGAGGCGGAGAGCCTGGAAAGGGATATGGATGACGACATGGAAAGTATCATCACCGATGCCCGTTACGGCTATATCGGAGAGGTGATCGGAGAGGCTGTAAAGAAAGCACCGGCGAAACTCAGCACGTCGGATAAGATCGACAGGATCGTTACAAACAGGATCCTGGGACTCCCGATCTTTGCGGCAGTCATGTATTTTGTATATTATATTTCTGTTACCACCCTGGGGACCATGGGTACTGACTGGGCCAACGACTCCTTTGTGGTCGCTATTCAGGAGGCGGCTGCTGGAGCACTCAGCAGCCTGGGAGTCGGAAGTATGGTGACAGGTCTGGTGGTGGATGGGATCCTGGGAGGTCTGGGAGCAGTGTTCGGCTTCCTTCCCCAGATGGCCATTCTGTTCCTGCTCCTTTCCATCCTGGAGGACTGCGGCTACATGGTCCGCATCGCCTTCGTCATGGACCGGGTGTTCCGTCATTTCGGGCTTTCCGGCAAAAGCTTCATTCCGCTCCTGATCTCATCGGGCTGCGGGATCCCGGGGATCATGGCTTCCCGTACCATTGAAAACGATAATGACAGACGGCTGACCATTATGACGGCTACCTTCGTGCCCTGCGGCGCAAAGCTTCCGGTGATCGCTCTTATGGGCGGGATCATGACGGGCTGGGCCACGGGAAATTATGAGGCCGCCGGTTATATCGCTCCCCTCATGTATTTCATCGGAGTGGCGGCCGTACTGGTGTCTGCCATCATCTTAAAAAAGACGAAACCGTTTTCCGGAGAGGCGGCTCCCTTTGTTATGGAGCTTCCGGCATACCATATCCCGTCTGCTAAGACGGTGCTCATGCACACCTGGGAAAGACTCTGGGGCTTTATTAAAAAGGCAGGCACCATCCTGTTCCTGGCCTGTATCGTTATGTGGGTGCTTTCCACCTTTGGCTTTGAGAACGGAGGCTTCGGAGCCGTGGAAGATGTATCCAACAGCCTTATGGCCCTTCTGGGCGGCGCCATCGCCTGGATCTTCGCGCCGCTGGGCTTTGGCTCCTGGCAGCCGGTGGCGGCTTCCATTTCCGGATTTTCCGCCAAAGAGGCCATTGTGACCACCATGGGTGTCCTGGCCAATGTGGATGAGTCCATGGTGGAGGAGACTGCAGTGGTGGGAGCAGCCATCCAGAGCTGGTTCCCAAATGTGGCGGCAGCATTTTCCTTCCTTGTGTTCAACCTTCTGGATTCTCCGTGCCTTGCCGCCATTGCGACCATGGCCCAGCAGATGCAGTCCAGAAAGTGGTTCTGGTTTGCAGTCCTTTATCAGAATGTATTTGCTTATGGGGTAAGTCTCTGCGTATACCAGTTGGGTTCCGTGATACTGGGAGCACCGGTGGGGCTGGGAACAGCCGCCGCCGCGCTGATACTGCTTTTCCTTCTGTATATGCTGTTCCGCAGGGATCCGTATAAGAATATGAAAAAGGCTGTACGCCGTTCGGTGACAGCGTAAATGACCGGAGAACCGCGTTTCCTTAACGGGAGACGCGGTTCTTTTTGCGCGTTTCGCCATTGTTTTTGCGGGCGGGTCTTGTGGATTCCTGCGATCAATAGTATAATAGAACACAAATCCTTAAAAATACTCAGAAAAAACTCAGAATAGGACAGAATGCATATGAAGATTATTATTGTTGGCTGCGGAAAAGTCGGCACCAGCCTGGCAGAACGTCTCAGTGTGGAGGATCATGATCTGGTGATGGTGGACCTGTCGGAGCAGAAGGTGGAAGAGGTCTCCAACCGGTACGACGCCATGGGAATTGTGGGAAACGGAGCCAGTTTTAATGTACAGCAGGAGGCGGGTGTGGATACAGCCGACCTTTTTATTGCGGTGACGGGCGAGGACGAGCTGAACCTGCTCTGCTGCCTGATCGCTAAAAAGAACGCCAAATGCCATACCATCGCCCGTGTGAGGAATCCTCTCTATAATAAAGAGATCCGGTTCATAAGGGAGCAGCTGGGGATCTCCATGATCATCAACCCGGAGCTGACCACGGCCAGAGAGATCTTAAAGGTCTTAAAGTTCCCGTCAGCCATTAAGATCGATACCTTTGCCAAGGGCCGCGTGGAGCTTCTGCACTTCCGCATAAAGCCGGAAATGGGCTTTGACGGAAAGACCATTATGGAGCTCATGGGCCGGTTAAAGACCGATGTACTGATCTGCGCTGTGGAGCGGGATTCGGAGGTGGTGATCCCCAACGGAAGCTTTGTGCTCCAGGACAATGATATCCTGTCCATCGCAGGCTCCCTGGAGCAGACGGCGGAGTTCTTTGAAAAGATCGGCGTGCGTTCGAAAAAGGTACGCAATTCCCTGATCATCGGCGGCGGGACCATTGCCCACTACCTGGCCCTGGATCTGCTAAAGATCGGCTTCCGCGTGCGGATCATCGAGCAGAGGAAGGAACGCTGCGAGTATTTAAGCGAGATGCTTCCGGGAGCCGATATCATAAACGGCGACGGCAGCGACAAGAACCTTCTCCTGGAGGAGGGACTTACCTATGCCGATTCCATGGTAGCCCTCACCGGTCTGGATGAAGAGAATATTTTCCTGGCCCTGTTTGCCAAGAAGCACTCCAATGCCAAGCTGGTGGCCAAGGTCAATAAGATCGCTTTTAATGACGTGATCGACAGCTTTGCCATCGACAGCGTGGTATATCCCAAATATCTCACGGCCGATTATATCTTACAGTATGTGCGGGCCTGCCAGAATACCATCGGCAGCAACGTGGAAACGCTGTACAATATCCTGGACGGCCGGGCTGAGGCCCTGGAGTTTTCCATCCGTGAGGCTTCGGCTGTGACAGATGTGCCTCTGATGGATCTGGATCTGAAGGATAATCTTCTGATCTGCTGCATCAACCGGAATGGAACGATCCTTACGCCCCGCGGACAGAATAAGATCCAGGTGGGAGATACGGTGATCGTGGTGACCACTAACCGGGGTCTCCAGGATATCCGGGATATACTGAAGTAGCAAAGGAGAAGCTCCATGAATTATTCCATGATATTTTTCATCATTGGCTGGGTCTTTATCATAGAGGCGGCTCTTATGGCTCCCTCTGCCCTGGTGGCATTGCTGTATTCGGAACGCAGCATCTGGGCGTTTGCAGCCGCCATCGGGCTCTGCCTGCTTCTGGGTGTGCCTCTGGTGCGGAAGCAGCCGGCCAATAAGGTGTTTTATGCAAAGGAAGGCTGCGTGACAGTGGCCCTAAGCTGGATCGTTATGAGCCTTATGGGGGCACTGCCCTTTGTGTTTTCTGGCGTGATCCCCAGTATCGTAGACGCCATGTTTGAGACTGTATCTGGCTTTACAACCACGGGAGCCAGTATCTTAAAGGATGTGGAAGTCCTGCCCAGGTGCATGCTGTTCTGGAGGAGCTTTACCCACTGGATCGGCGGCATGGGCGTTCTGGTATTCCTGTTATGCCTCCTGCCCATGTCCGGCGGCGGTTATTCCATGAACCTGATGAAGGCGGAGAGTCCGGGACCATCGGTCAGCAAGCTGGTCCCCAAGGTGCGGTCCACAGCCAAGCTCCTGTACGGCCTTTATGTGGCCCTGTCTCTTCTGGAGCTGACGCTGCTGCTGTTGGGGAGCATGCCGCTGTTTGACGCTTTGTGTACCACCTTCGGTACGGCAGGAACCGGAGGCTTCGGAATAAAAAACAGCAGCATCGGCGAATATTCCGCTTATATACAGTCCATTGTGACGATCTTTATGATCCTGTTCGGTATAAACTTTAATGTATATTTTCTTCTTTATATGAGGAAGCCCAAAGAGGCGCTCCGCTGTGAGGAGGCTGGCTGGTATCTGGCCATTATTGCCGCTTCAACGCTGATCATTACGGTGTTCATACGGAATTCCTTCCCTGACCTGGCAACAGCCTTCCGTCATGCGGCCTTCCAGGTGGGCTCCATCATAACCACTACGGGATTTTCTACGGTGGACTTTAACGTGTGGCCGGCAGTGCCCCGGGCCATCCTGGTGCTCCTTATGTTCATCGGAGCCTGTGCGGGAAGCACCGGCGGCGGCATCAAGGTATCCAGGATCGTGCTCCTGTTCCGCACCATGACCAGAGAGATCGGTCAGATCATCCATCCCCATATGGTGAAGAAGCTGAAATTTGAAGGCCGGGTCGTGGGCCAGGAGGTGCTAAGGAGCGTAAACGCCTTTATGGTGGCGTATGTGCTGATATTCGCAGTCTCCACGCTGTTTGTATGTCTGGACGGCTTTGACCTGGTGACCAGCTTCACATCGGTGGCGGCAACGCTCAATAACATTGGCCCCGGACTGGAGTTAGTGGGTCCGGCCAGCAACTTCTCCTGCTTTTCCGACCTGTCCAAGATCGTTCTGATCTTTGACATGCTGGCAGGGCGTCTGGAGATCTTCCCGCTGCTCGTGTTATTCTTCCGGGATACCTGGAAGAAGTTCTAAAGCCTTAGGAAGAAGGGCTTTGCCCAGGCTTGGGGAAGATCCCCGGCAGGCGGGCTCCGTTCCATAAAAATACAACGGCCGCGGCAGTGTTTTTACATTGCCGCGGCTGTTTTTATGGATCTTTTATAACTTCATCTGTTTCAGGCTTCCCACCGGCCGGACGCGCCGCAGGGCAGTACAAGACCTGTGGAGGACACCGGAAGGCCGATCTCGTCGGAATGCACCGTACCGCCGAACCGGGGTTTTACGGTGCAGCCCAGCATATAGGTGAGCACGGCGGGAGCCAGGCCGGTGGTGTAGGAGTTGATGAGGAAAAACAGGGGGTTTTCCGATAAGAGTCCGGCGCAGAGCTTTACCAGGGGGAAGATGGCATCCTCGATCTTCCAGATCTCGCCCTTGGGACCGCGGCCGTAGGAGGGCGGGTCCATGATGATGGCGTCGTAATGGTTGCCCCGGCGGAGCTCCCGCTCTACGAATTTCACGCAGTCATCCACGATCCAGCGGATGGGAGCGCTTTCCAGGTTACTGGATCTGGCGTTTTCCTTGGCCCAGGCCACCATTCCCTTGGAGGCGTCCACGTGGGTCACAGAGGCTCCGGCCTTTGCGGCCGCCAGGGTGGCTCCTCCCGTATAGGCAAAGAGGTTTAAGACCTTCACAGGCCGGCCGGCATTTTTTATTTTTTCTCCGAACCAGTCCCAGTTGGCGGCCTGCTCCGGAAAGAGTCCCGTGTGCTTGAAGCTGAAGGGCTTTAGCTGGAAGGTCAGTTCCTTATAGTTTATGCTCCACTGCTCCGGGAGATGGAAAAACTCCCATTCGCCGCCGCCCTTGGAGCTGCGGTGATAGTGACCGTTGAGCTTTTTCCACTGGGGAGCCGTTTTTTCCGTATCCCAGATGACCTGGGGATCCGGACGCAAAAGGATGTATTTTCCCCAGCGCTCCAGCTTTTCCCCCTTTGAACAGTCGATGACTTCATAATCCTTCCATCCGTCTGCAATCCACATATATGATACCGTCGCTTTCTATGATTATCGTTTGGTTTCTGTGGATATTATACGTGATTCGGGGGAACGTGTCAAATACCATATGGGATTGCGGCAGTTTTGCGGCATTTGCCGGGAGTATGTAAGAGAATTGAAAGATTCTTCTGGTTGAATATTTTGTAAGATACTGGTAGAATGATACCAGGGATATACGGCTCCGGGATAGATCGTAAAGCAGGGGCTGTATGAAAAAAGGCAGATGGTAAGGAGATGGAGCTATGAAAACGAAGGGACTGAAGGTACTGACAGCTGCCGCCGTTTTAAGCCTCGGGCTTATGACTATGGAGGCGCTGGCCGCAGAAGGCTGGGCCATGTCTGGCAATACCTGGGTATATATGGACCAGTACGGAAACCGGGTGACCAATGAGTGGAGAAAGGGCGCCGATAATCTGTGGAGATATTTAAACGGAAACGGAGAGATGGCGGTCAGCTGCTGGGCAGACGAGGATTATTTTGTGGATTCCAACGGGATCATGGTGGCCAATAAGTGGGTAAAGACCCGTTCCTATTACGGCGGGGATGAGGACGTCTGGTTTTATTTTGGAAACAGCGGGAAGGTCGTAAAGGACGGCTGGAAGAAGATCGACGGAAGGAATTATCTGTTTGATTCCGAAGGCGTGATGCAGACCGGCTGGACAGAGGACAATCTGTATTATCTGGGCAGCGACGGAGCTATGAAGACTGGCTGGAGATACCTGGAGCCGCCTTATGACGAGGATGAGGACGATTATACCTACGGTCCGGAGAGCGACGACGGCCAGTACTGGTATTATTTTGCTCCCAGCGGAAAGAAGTACTGCACCTCCACCGGAGACGAGGAGGGCGAGTACCGGGTCAGCCGGATCGACGGAAAATATTACTGCTTTGATTCCACCGGAAAGATGCAGACCGGCTGGGTGTATATGGATGGAGATCCGGATTCTGCCAGCTCCAATACCATTGAGCACTGGCGGTATTTCGCGGAGCCTGAGATCAAAAATGCCAAAGTAGGAGCCGCCATCACCGGATGGCTTTCCCTGGAGCCGCCGGAACGGCTGCTGGACAACGTGGACGAGTCGGTGGAATGGTACTACTTTAATAAAGACGGAGAGCCCAAGACAGGACCGGAGTTTGGGGAAGCCTCCACCGATGATTTCGTAAGGATCGATGGAAAGAACTATCTGTTTGACAAGCGGGGCAATCCGGTGAAGGGGCTCCATAAGGTGGAGATCGGGGACACAGGAGAATATACGTCCTACTATTTCGATGAGGATTCCAGGACCGTAGTAAAGGGAAAACGGACCATCGAGGAGGGTGACGGGACCAGGAGCACCTTCTACTTCAACGAGGGAAGCTATGCGGGCCGCGGCTTCACAGGCGTCAGGAGCAATTATCTGTACTATATGGGAAAACTTCAGAAGGCAGATTCTGACAGCCGCTATATGCTGGTGAGCCTTCCATCCGGCGGCCAGTATAAGACGTATGTGGTCAATACCTCCGGCCGTATCTCAAAGAATACGACTGTAAAGGACAGGGATGGAAACCGCTATAAGGTCAACAGCTCCGGTATCTTAACGGAGATCAACGGTGAAGCCGCTGGAAACGGCCTGCTGGGAGATCCCGTGGAGCCGGTTTATGAAGAATTTGATTAAGGATAACAAACCGCCTGTACCGGGGCCGAGGGGCTCCTGTACAGGCGGTTTTTACGCGGGCCGCGGGTCAAAGTCCGTTTGTTCCTGCACGGGACCTTGCCAGCTGCCGCCATAACCATGAGAAATCCGTGCAGCGTGCTTCTTATGATTTATATGACGATGGATGGATTCTTTTCTTTTAAAAACCGGCAGAGATCATCCCATACCTGGCCGCCGTCCGGATCCCGGAAGGGAATACAGAGATTTTCTCCGGTAAATACGGCCATGATCCCGTCCTGGCAGGCGATCCGGTTGATCCGGCTGTAATAAACGGGAATGAGCTTCTGGTCCTTCTGACGGACGATGGAAAAGTAGTTTTCGTAAAAGCAGACCGCAAAGCCGGGGTCACCTCCCAGGATCTGATCCAGCACCGAGGAAAGCCGGCGGACCAGAAAAGCCTTTCCTGCAAGATTAAAGACCAGAAGAAGGAGGGCGGAGCCGGCGTAATAAAGGGCCAGCTTATGGCGGCCCCCAAGGAAAAAGAAAAGGCCTGCGGCGGCAAAGAGGGCGGAAAGCAGGCTGACTGTGACGGAAAACCACCGGGGGAAGACATGTCCCCGGAATTTTTTTACAGCCTCCCTGGTACCGCAGCCCTCGAATATAAATGCTGGTGACATGGAAACCTCCCTGAATGATACCTTATGATATAAGAAGACCGGCATACCCGCGGGAGCATGCCGGTCGGTTTATATCCTAGATCTCTTCTCCGTCAATGAATACGTGCTTTACAACACCCTCAACAGTGAACGGCGTGCCGTCCATGATCACGATATCGGCGTCCTTTCCTTCCTCCAGGGAACCGACTCTGTCGGCAACGCCAATGTGCTCAGCGGGATTGATGGTGATGGCGCGGAGCGCATCATACTCATCCATACCAGCCTTCATGGCAAGGCCTGCGCATAAGGGCAGGTAGTGGAGCGGGATCACCGGAGCGTCGGTGATGATGGAAACGTGGCAGCCTGCTTTTGCCAGAACGCCGGGGGTCTCCCAGGTCTTGTTCTGAAGCTCAAACTTGCTGGCATGTCCGAAGGTGGGACCCACAGCCAGGGGAACGTTCTCCTTGGCCAGCTCATCCACGATCATATGGCCTTCTGTTACATGCTCTAAGGTAATATCCAGATCGAACTCTCTTGCAATGCGCAGGGCAGTGCACAGGTCGTTGGCCTGGTGGGCATGTGCCTTTAAGGGGATCTCTTTATTTAATACCGGGATCAGGGCTTCGGATTTCTGGTCGTAAGCCGGAAGCTTGGAAGCATCGTCACCGGCAGCCTCAACCTTTGCTTTATAAAGGGAAGCCTTCTTTAATGCCTCACGGATCAGGGCAGCATTGGTCATACGGCTGGTGATGGTGTTCTTCTGGTAGCAGCGCTTCGGGTTCTCACCGAAGGCGCATTTCATTGCAACGGGGAATTTCACGATCATGTTGTCCACGCGTTTGCCGTGGGGCTTCATGGCCACGAAGGTTCCGCCGATGGCGTTGGAGCTGCCTGGGCCAGTTGCCATACAGGTAACGCCGGCCTTTGCCGCCATTTCCATACACGGATCAAAGGGGTTGATACCGTCGATGGAGCGGAGCTGGGGAGTAACCGGATCATTCAGCTCGTTGTAGTCGTGGCCTTCATAGCCGATGCCGTATCCGTCCAGTCCGATGTGGCAGTGGGCCTCTACGAAACCGGGGTATACATTGAGGCCGGAAGCGTCGATGACTTCTGCGCCCTCACCGCTTAAGCCGGCGCCGATCTTTACGATCTTTCCGCCGTCAACCAGGATATCTGCCTGGAGCGGCTCTTTGGAAACAGCAGTATGGAGCGTTCCGTTTTTAATTAAGATCATGGGATAGTTCCTCCTTTTGGACTCACAGGGAGTCTGTTTTTATTCTTACGCAGCCAGGGCTGCGGTTAGAAGCTGGGAAACAGGGATCAGGATACCACATTTACGGGGATTCCCTGAAAATAAGCTTCGATATTTCCGGCCAGGATGGATACCAGCCGTTTTCTGGTCTCCAGACCCTTCCAGCCCATATGGGGCGTCAGGATCACATTGTCCATGGTATAGAGCGGATTTTCGGGAAGCGGGGGCTCCGTTTCCTGCACATCCAGCCCGGCTCCGGCGATCACTCCGGTCTTTAAGGCCTCGATCAGCGCCGGTTCGTCCACCAGGGCTCCCCGGGAAGTATTGATAAGGAAAGCCGTAGGCTTCATCATGGACAGGGTCTCCCGGTTGATCAGGTGTCTCGTCTCCGGAGTTAGGGGACAGTGAAGGGAGACATAGTCGCTTTCCCGGAGAAGCGTTGGAAGATCCACGTAGTGAACGCCGTCTGCGTCCTCCCGGAAGGTCCGGGTATGGGCCAGGATCTTCATGTCCATGGCCTGGGCGATCTTTATGACCTCCCGGCCGATGTTTCCGGCTCCAATGATGCCAAGGACCTTATCATTGACCTCCACATGGCTTACCTGGAGATTTTTTGTGAAATTGTCATGGCAACCACGGGCCAGCATTTTCATCTGGAGCTGCATGGATGAGCTTAAGTTCAGGATCATCATAACAGCCGTATGGGCCACCCGTTTGGAGCTGTATGCCGGGATGTTGCAGACCGTGATCCCCTTCTGACGGGCGGCCTCCAGATCCAGATTGTTGTATCCGGTCCCGGCTTCGCAGATCAGCTTTACTGAATCTGGAAACTGGCGGATCAGATCCCCGCCTACGGGCATTTCCTTGGTGACAACCACTGCTGCACCCTGGATCCGGGCGAGAAGCTGGTGCTGGTCCGTATCATCATAAACGGTCACATCCTCCGATAAAACAGAAAAATCAAGATTTCCGTCAAAATTCATTTTGGCGGCATTTAAGACCACGGTTTTATGATTCATGGGCGTCCTCTCTCAAAACTTATTTTGTACCTATTGTAGCATAAATTTTCCAATAAGGAAATGTTTTTTGTATAAAACTTCTTAAAAGTCTCTGTATCAGCTGCGCTTTTCATAGTCGTTCAGGGCGTCGATGGCCTGCTTCGACAGAGGGAAGATCACCAGCATATTGAAGATGGTCATAAGGCCGATGCCCACGTCGCCCAGGTCCCATACAAAGGTGTAGGCAGCCATGCCGCCCACAAACAGCATGACCAGGGCCAGGAGCTTATAGGCTGTCTGGGAAAGCCAGTTGTCGCCGAACAGGTAGGCCACATTGGAGCGGGCATAAAACAGGATCCCGATGAAGGTGGAGAAGCTGAACAGCCAGAGGGTGACGGCGATGAAGATCACGCCGAAGGAGCCCAGATGGTAATTCATGGCCGCCTGGAGAAGATCCATGCCCTCCAGACCGTTTATGAGATCTGCCGGAGCCAGGAGCATGATAAAGGCTGAGCAGCTGCAGATCACGATGGTGTCGATGATAACGCCGAAGGCCTGCATCAGTCCTGCTTTGGCCGGATGATCCACATCGGCGGCGGCAGAGGCACAGGGAGCCGATCCGGAGCCGGCTTCATTGGAGAAAAGGCCGCGCTTGACTCCGTTCATGAGAACAGTGCCGAAGCCGCCGGCAGCCACCTGGCGGAGACCGAAGGCCTCGGAAAAAATATGATGGAAGACCGCCGGAAGCTGTCCGATGTTTTTAAAAATAATAAACAGAGTGATGAAAAAGTAGCAGCCAGCCATAATGGGGACCATAATATCCAGGACCTTGACCGTGGCATTTTTTCTCAGTACGATCACAGCCGCCAGAAGCACCAGAAGGATGGTGGTATAAAGAGGCGGGATGTGGAAGGCGTTGGAAAATGCCGTGGATACAGAGTTGCTGATCACCTGGCTGATGCCGCACCAGCAGATCAGGCCGGAAATGGCAAACAGGACGGCGATCAGGGAGTAACGGGGCTTTGTCTGGCTTTTGCGGGTGAAAAAGTTATGGATATAATAGGCAGGACCGCCCCGGTAGCCGCCGTATAAGGGATCCTTTTCTTTATGGAGCTGTGCCAGGGTGGCCTCCACAAAGGCTGTGGAGGAGCCTAAAAGGGCTGTGACCCACATCCAGAATACGGCTCCCGCGCCGCCGGCGGAGATGGCGGCCACCACGCCCACCAGATTTCCCATGCCCACACGGGTGGCAGTGGCGATGATCAGGGTCTGGAAGCCGGAAATGGAGTTTTTCTGGGAAGAGGTCCGTTTTTCCACGGCAGTCTTCAGCATTTCGGGGAAGAGACGCACCGGAAGAAAGCGGGTGCGCGCCGTAAAAAAGATCCCGGCGGGGATCAGCAGAAGTACCAGGAGCGACAGACCCAGAGAGCCGCCGCCGGGCAGCGGGATCGTAACCAGATCGCCCCATAGAAGGTTGTAGATGGTTGTGATAAGCTTCATGATAGTTTTCTCCTGTAAAGTGTTATGCTTTAAAGTTATAGAAGGTATTATACTACACAAACAGGGAAAAGGGAAGGGGGATCCGGCTTTCGGAAATGAAAACGCAAAAAGCGCCGCGGCATCCGGTTTATCCGGCTGCTGCGGCGCTGACGGGAGGTTTCTGTTTTAAAGAAGATGATTTCTAATGGACCATATATTCTTTGTTTACCACATGGGCCGGGGTCCTGCCGTCTGCCAGAGCCTTGATATCCTCAGTGAGCATGGGGATGATCACATCTCCAATGTCGGCGGTCCCTCCCCCGATATGGGGCGTCACAATGATATTGGGATCCGACAGCAGTTCATGACAGGCAGGAAGGGGCTCTTCCTCCACCACATCCAGCCCGGCGCCCGAAAGCTTTCCGCTGCGGACGGCTTTGGCCAGGGCCTTATCGTCCACCAGGCCGCCGCGGGAGGTATTGATGAGAATGGCCCCGTCCTTCATGGCGGCGATCTCCCTTGCTCCGATCATATGGTGGTTCTCTTCGGTGAGAGGAACATGGAGGGTGATGATATCGGATGTGGCCAGGAGCTCCTCCAGGGGTTCAAAGGAGAGCTGCCACTGCTGCTCCATTTCCGGAGAAAGGCGGAAGGGATCATAGTACCGGGTCACTGCGCCGAAGGCCTGGGCCTTTTTCGCCACCTGGCGGCCGATGTTGCCGGCTCCGATGACGCCAAGGGTCTTTCCGTTTAAACAGAAGGAACTGTTGAGGAAGGTATTTTTGCTCCAGGAGCCGTGGGCAAGGCTTTTTGTGTGGCAGAGGAGCTTTCTTCCCACTGCTAACATCAGGAGGACGGCCAGCTCAGAGACGGCTCCTGCATTGGCTCCCGGGGTATTGGTCACATAAACGCCGTTTTCGCCGGCGGCCTTGATGTCCACAGAATCAAAGCCGGCTCCCCAGCGTAGGATCATTTTCAGGCGGGGATTCCGCTCGATGACTTCTCTGGGGGCCTTGAAGATCCGGAGGATCATGATCTCTGCATCGGTCATTGCTTCATAGGCCTCCGGGGTGTCCACGGCGGTCAGATCAAACTCAGTCTCCGGCAGCAGAGCACGGAGCTTTTCATAGGTATGGGCAGGGTAGTTTCCTGCGAGGACAACGTGCATCATGATTTTATGCCTCCTCCTTCTGTGCTTTTATAAGACGGTCCGCCGTCTGGGCGATCAGCTCTTCGGTGGGATTTTTCTGGTTGGCGGCGGATACCTCTGTGATCAGGCGGAACAGGTTTACTCCCTTTTCAGCAGCAGCTTTTTTGAACAGCTTCAGGAAGCTGGAGTGACAGACGGAATAGCCCAGGGTCAGGTCGGTGGGAGAAATCGGATTATGGTAATTGTGGGCGGCCATGGCAGGCTGCAGGCGGTTTTCGATGAAATCCAGCATACCGAACAGATCGATATCCTTCATTTCACCGTGGCGCTGCATCAGGGCAACGCAGACCTCTGTGGCCAGATTTCCGGCGCTTCTTGCCATTCCCATAAGGCCGCAGTCCAGGATTGCCGCTCCGTTCTGCCATGCGGCCAGAGCATTGGCGGCAGACAATCCCAGGTTGTTGTGGCAGTGGAAGGCCACGGGGATGGATAAGGCATCAGCCAGGGCTTCTGTATAAGCGGCAGCCTGGTCTGGGAGCATGGTGCCGGCGGAATCCATGATGGTATATTCGTCAAGGCCGGCAGCCTCCAGCTTTTTTGCCTCCTCGGCCAGCTGGGCCGGGGGGAGAAGGTAGGCCTTCATGGCAGAATAGAACGCCTTCATATTTCGCTTTTTAATATCTTTGATGGCGGTCATGGCGATGGCTCCATCGCCTGCGTCCGCGCCGACACGGAGAAACGCCATCCCATTTTCTGCCGCCAGGTCCACATTTTTTTCCCGGTACCGCTTGGCGTTTAAAAACATGCCGATGTCAGAGCCGCGGTTTAAATATTTCTGGGCGATCTGCAGGTACTCTGTGTCGGTCAGGGCATCTGTGAAGCCGGCGACCTCATAGGCCCCGATCCCGCCGGAGTTGCCGAATTCAATGAACGGCACATGGCAGGCGGTGAGTCCGTCCAGCACCATATCTGTAATATCGGCAGGGAAGCCCTTGCCGACCACGTTTCCTCCATCCCGTAAGGTACAATCCATCAGTTTTATTTTACTCATAATGCATCTCCTTTTACAGCTGCTTTCTGAGGGATACTGCAAAAAACTCGTTAAGGAACATCTGAAACGCTTTGCTGATCCGTATCCCCTGGGTGAATTCGCTTTCTTTTTTCATGAGCCTATGATATCATTGAAATATAACAATGTCTAACATCTTATTTTTAATAAGTTCACAATATAAATATTGTGAAAAGGGCGGAGATATGAATTTAAAAAGCATCGAATATTTTTTAGTTACCGTTGAGGAGATGAATATCACCCGGGCGGCAGAGCGTCTGTTTATCAGCCAGCAGGCCCTGAGCAGCCATCTGAAGCGGCTGGAGGATGAGTATGGAGTATGCCTTTTTGACCGGAAGCCTTCTCTGAGGCTGACGCTGGAGGGAGAGCAGATGGCATTTTATGGAAAACGGATCGTTCAGGCGGAGGCAGACCTGCGGGCTGCATTTTCCGATATCTGTAAAAATCACAGGGGCGTGCTGCGGGTTGGGATCTCCCGGCTCAGAAGCAGTGTGTTTTTTCCTGTAATATGGGAATTTTATCATGATTCCCACCCAAACATTTCCGTTGAGCTCATCAACGGGAACAGCAATACCTTTGAGGAGCAGCTTCAGGCGGGAAAGCTGGACCTGTATATTGGAGTGGATGTCGGGGAAAACGCTAACCGGGAACGGATCGAGCTGACCAGGGAAAAGGTGCAGTGCTGCTTTTCGGAGGAGCTTTTAAGGGAATATTACCCGGAAGAGTGGGAGCGGATCCTGGAAGATTTCCGGAAGGGAGCGGATCTGAGGCAGATCCTGCGGCTTCCGTTTATTACTGTGTGCCAGGGAAACCGTCTGAGAAAAGGGATCGATGCCTTTTTCTCCACCTGCAGCCTGCCGCAGTACGTATTTGAATGTGACGAGCAGGGGCTGGTGTATGAGCTGGCGAGAAAAGGAAATGGGGCGGGGCTTTTGTCCCCGGTGATCTGCTGGAAGAATTATCATGAAGAAAAAAAATCAGGGAAACCGTTTTATGTATTCCCGGTCATCAATGAAATACCGGAAAACACGGTTTCCCTGGTGTACCGGAAGGATGCTCCGGTCCCTGGATACATGAAGGCGTTTATCCAGGATGCCGGGATGGTATTCCAGAATTACTCCAGATCCATCCGCCGGCATTTTGGGTAGGAGTCAGTCTCCGGAGGTCCAGCGGAAGACGTAGCTCATTAAAAAGGCTGTGATGGCAGTCAGGGAGCACATGATGCAGACCGGGGCCTCCAGATAGGTTTCTGCCCAGACCGTGAGGGCACCGTTTCCGATGACAACGGCGGCCGCCTCGACAGCCACATAGCCAAAGGCCAGGGCCACAGCCAGGAACGCGCAGGCCAGAAACAGGCCATTCAGTATTTTTTTCATGATCAACCTCCTATGATCGGAAGGATTCCCATGGTGATCAGAGATCCCACAAGAACAATGGGAACCACGTAATGGAAGATCAGGGCTTTAAACATAACGCTGACATCTTCGACTCCGGCAATGCTGCTGGATACAAAGATTGGCGAGGACATTGGCGGAGAGGCACCCTCGGTGGAGGCAAAGATCAGAAAGCTGACGGTTGCCGTTACAGGGGGAACACCGACGGCGACCATGGCGGAGTATGCCACAGGACCGAGGCTTACAGTGGTCGAGGTGGCGTTCAGGGGCCCTGCCACCAGGGCGATGATGAAGCCGATGATCAGGATCATTAAGAATTTCGGCATATCCATGGCGGAAAGGATCGTGGTCAGATCATCTCCAAATCCGGTGTCTGTAAGTGCGTTGCTTCCGGCCATGGCAAACAGGGAAACTGCGCCGCAGGAGCAGCAGGTCTTTGCTGTTGAGGAGAGAAGGCTGCACCAGCCCTCCAGGTTTTTTGGAAGCAGCTTTCTGCCCTCGATCAGACATATAAATATGATGAGGACCGGAACCCAGATAATGATATTCATGGCATCCACGCCGTCTTCGCCAAAGGACGGAAGTGTCTTCAGAAAGCTTCCCACCGGACCTGTGATCACCACAAGAGGGATGAGGATCCCCAGGAACATGGTGAGAGAAGAGCCCCCATTTTTGACTGCTGTACCAAGGGAAACGATCTTATCCTTTGGAACTGCCGGGATCTTATATCTTCCTACGTAATACCGGGTCAGGAGAAGCCTGTACGCCAGAGTCCAGAGACCGCCGCACATCAGGGCGATATAAAGATCTCCCGCAGTGACCGCACCTGCTACCACCGGCAGCCCCAGCATTAAGAACATGGACGAGGACGGCGGGATACAGATCCCCAGGCCTGCGTTTCCTGTGTTCATGGTGGCTGCCACCTCCTTGGGCCAGCCGGACTCGGTCATCCAGGGGATGGTGATTGAGCCCACTGTGGCGGCGTTGGCGCTGCTGGCTCCGGATACCATTCCGAACATAGCGCTGGCACAGGCGGATACATAGGCCGGGCCGCCGCGGAAGCGTCCCAGAATGGAGTTCAGGATATTGACGAGACGGGTGATGATGCCGGTCTGTGTCATAATAGAGGCCATTACTGTAAAAAGGATAATGGCAGCCATGACATCCTGCTTCAGAGCCTTTGTGAGGCTGGCAGCAAAGGTCTGCGGCAGTGTTCCTACTCCATTAAAGGCACAGACGATGATAAGTCCCAGAAGCATCGCCTCCGCGATACTTCGCTTTAAGAGCAGATACCATGCCATTACAAAAATGATGTAGACAAGGAATGCCAGGATTCCTATACCGATTTCCAAATGAAATCCCTCCTTTGTTCTTCCTGCGCTGCAGCACGCGAAATGTATTTGACAGGGCCAGGATACCATTCCCCAGAGAAAATGTCCAACAGCAAAATAATAAGGATCGTACAAGACAGATCTTGTGAAGGCCTCTTTGAAAAATAGAATTTTGTTTTCCATAGTACTTGACATTACATAGTAGTAGATATAATATAGTATTACGAAAGAGAAAGGCCGGGAAAGGAAGGGTGGACAGATGAATGCGCAGTTAAAAAAAGGCGTCCTGGAGCTGGTGGTCCTGGAATCGGTCCGGCAGAGGGATATGTACGGCTACGAGCTGGTGGAGGAGGTATCCAAGGTGGTGGACGTCAACGAGGGAACCATTTATCCTCTTCTGAAGCGTCTGACCAACGAGCGGTATTTTGAAACGTATCTGCGGGAATCCACAGAGGGACCGCCCAGAAAATACTACCATCTGACGGCGGCCGGCGTCTTGTACCGGGATACGCTGGAGAAGGAATGGAGTGAGCTGACGGAAAAAGTAGGAGCATTTTTGGAGGGATGTAAGAATGGATAAAAACACATTTATGAGAGAGCTGGAGTGGTCGCTTTCCGTGCTCCAGGAATCAGAGCTCAGGGATATATTAAGCGAATATGAGCAGCATATTGATATGAAGGTAAAAAGCGGGCTGTCGGAGGAGGAGGCCATTGCGGATTTTGGAAGTATTCCGGAGCTGACGGCGGAGATCCTGGAGGCCTACCATGTACGGGCCGATTTCGGCCCGGGACAAAGGGACGGAGACGGCTGGAGAGCAGCGGAAGACGGCCAAAACGATGGGGACGGATCCAGCGAAGACCAGGGAGACGGAGAAAAAGAACGCCGGGCGGCGGAAACATGGAAGGCCAGGGCAGCCGGATTTTTTTCGGAGCTGGGAAGACGTGCCGTAAAGCTTGCCAGGAGGGCCGGACGATGGGTCTCAGACGTTTTTGTATTCTGGAGGGAGCTGCTTGGGCGGCCTTTCCGGCGGTTTTCCAGGTTCTGGAAGCAGAGGAGGGAGGAGCAGCTGTATCTGACTGATGGAAGTATGGAGATGGAAAATGCCGGAAAGAAAAGAGGAAACGCCGGAGTATCTTTGGGAAGGACCGCCGGTTCCTTTGGGCGCAGGCTGGCAGGTATGGCAAAACGGTGCTTTAACAGTCTGATCCGTCTGACCGTCTGGACTGCCAGGCTTTTCTGGAACGGGACCTGGATCTTTCTGGCAGGCTGTATGGGCGGTACAGGACTTATGTTTTTATTCGGTCTTGGAGTTCTGGCCGTGCTGATGGTCCAGGGATATCCGGTGGCCGGAGTGACTCTGGGTTGTCTGGGAGCGACGGTGAGCCTGTTTTCTGCCGCCGGTCTGGCCATGACCCTTCGGTGGAAAAAGAAGAAAAAAGGACCGGGAGCCGTTTCCCAATGGGAGAATGGGGAAGCCAGGGAGACAGAAGCAGAGCATGAAAGCGGATGCGGAAAGGAAGGCGGGCAGTATGCGTAGGATACAGAAGATTTTATTTGGGACATTCCTGGGAGGCGTCCTGCTCTGCGGTGTCGGGGCAGGGACCGCGCTGGTGGAATATTCGTCCTTTACATATGCGGGGGAGAAGAAGATCGGCTGGGAGGATCTGGAGACGAAGAATCTGGATTTTTCATTTGACCGGCAAAAAGGCAGCCTGATCGTGGACACAGGCTTCTGGGGACGGAGAGTCAGCGATGGGATCGAGGCCGATCCGGCGGTTCCGGAGGGGATCATCCGGTATGAGGTCACTTATAATAAGAAGCGGGTGGAGCCGTTCCTGGAGTTTTATGAATTTCTGGAGGGACCTGGAGCGGAAGATCCAGGCGGAGACGGCGGACAGACCAAAGAAAAGACGGCCAGGGAGCCTCAGGGGCGTCTGGAGCTCATGGCCTCCAGCCGGGGAGGCGACCTGGAGATCTTTATGGAATGTAAGGACGAATTTTTAAAGGAAGTGAAAGAGAAACGGATCTCCAGCTATGAGCCGGCGTATATCACAGAGGTGCGGATCCTGGTGAATCCGGCCGACATGGAGGCAGTGGAAGAAAACAGATAAAATTGACCGGGGACGCGTATTGTGCTACAATAAGGAAGGCGGCCTCCCACAGATGTAAGAGGCATACGCCAGAGACGGAAGATGCGGAGGCAGAATATGAACGTAAGAAAAGAACTGGTCCAGGGGCTTAGGGATGGCTTTCCCATTGGGCTTGGATACGCGCCGGTGGCGTTCACCTTTGGATTTATCGCGGTTTCCGGGGGACTTCCCCTGTGGGCGGCGGCGCTGATCTCCTTAACGAATCTGACCAGCGCCGGACAGTTTGCAGGTACGAACCTGATCCTCCAGGGAGCCGGATACATCGAGGTGGCCATGACTACCTTTGTGATCAACATCCGCTACATGCTCATGTCCCTGTCCCTGGGACAGCGGCTGGAGAAGGGAACAGGGATCCTTTCCAGAATGGGCTTTGGCTTTGGGATCACAGACGAAACCTTTGTCATGGCGTCACTGAAGCCTGGGATCCTCCGGGCGCCCTATCTGTTTGGACTGATCCTATTCCCGATCCTGGGCTGGAATCTGGGTACGATCCTGGGCGGAAGCATTTCGGCAGTGCTGCCGGAAGCCCTCCAGAATGCCATGGGGATCGCTTTATACGGTATGTTTATTGCGCTGATCGTACCGGCCTCCCGGGATTCCATTCATGTATTTCTGATCGTTGTGATGGCAGTGGCGGCCAACTGTATGTTAAAATATATCCCTGTATTTTCCTTTATCTCCCCGGGCTTCCGGATCATCCTGTCCACAGTGGCTGGAGCCGGACTGGGAGCGGCCCTGTTCCCCAGGGACGAGGCGGAATACGTGAAAAAGGAGGGGGAGACGGAGTAATGGAATCGCTTGATATGAAGCGGGCAGTGATCTGTATATTTCTCATGGCGCTGGTGACGTACGTGCCCCGGGTACTGCCCCTTACAGTTTTCAGAAAGCAGATCAGGTCCAGATATATACGGTCGTTCCTGGATTATACGCCCTATGCGGTACTGGGGGCCATGACCTTTCCGGATGTGTTCACATCCACAGGAAATCTTGTTTCGGCCCTGGCAGGAACGGCGACGGCGTTTGTGCTGAGCTATTACAGGAAGGGACTGGTGACGGTGGCCTGCTCTGCCATCGCAGTCGTGTATATTGTGGAGCTTCTTTTATAGGAACTGGCAGTTTTGGGTATCTGAGGAGGTGTTTTGCATGCTGGTATTAAAGGGATCAGAAGCGGCGGCAAGGATCAAAAAAGAGGTGCAGGAAATGGTGGAAGGGCTTGGGGGCCATGTTCCCACGGCGGCCATCGTCCGGGTCGGCGAGAGGCCGGACGATCTGTCGTATGAGAGGAATGTGATGAAAAAGATCGCATCCTTTGGCATGGAGGCCCGGTCCTTTGCATTTCCGGAATCCATTAGCGAAGGGGAGTTCCAGGCAGAATTCCAGAAGATCAATGACGATCCTTCCATCGACGGGATCCTGTTATTCTGTCCTCTGCCGCGCCACATGAACGGCCGTACCTTTGAGGAGCTGATCCGGCCGGAGAAGGATCTGGACGGGATCAGTCCGGTGAACCGGGCCAGGATCTTTGCGGGAGAGAAGGACGGCTTTGCCCCATGTACGGCGGAGGCGGTCATTGAGATCCTAAAGACCTACCAGATCCCCATGGAGGGAAAGCGGGCCGTGGTGGTGGGCCGGAGCATGGTGGTGGGACGGCCGCTGTCCATGCTGTTTTTAAAGGAAAACGCCACAGTCACCGTCTGTCATACGAAAACGGCGGATCTGAAAGCCGTGTGCCGGGAGGCGGATATCCTGGTGGCGGCGGCCGGTAAGGCGGGAATGATCTCCGGGGAGTTTGTGAAGCCCGGCGCAGTGGTGGCTGACGTGGGGATCAATGTGGATGAAAACGGAGCCCTTAAGGGCGATGTGGAGTGGGACGGATTGGAAGCCGCAGCGGCCGCCGCCACACCGGTGCCTGGGGGCGTGGGCTCTGTGACAACGGCAGTGCTGTGCCGTCATCTGGCGGAGGCGGCCCTGCGGAAATATGGAGCGGAGCAGGCGCAGAACTGAGCAGACTGAATAAAAATCTCCTGGAAATGGCATACTGGTTACAGGTAATCTATTTTCAGGAGGTTTTTTATGTGGGGAATTCTGGTGGCGCTGATCTCGGGGGCGCTCATGAGCCTTCAGGGCGTCTTTAACACGGAGGTCACAAAGCAGAGCAGTATCTGGGCAGCGGCCGGCTGGGTCCAGGCCACGGCGCTTATTACGTGTGTGGTCCTTTATTTCTGTACGGGCCGCGGAGAGATCTGGGGCATGTTTTCCATAGACAGAAAATACATGCTGCTGGGCGGAGTCATGGGCGCGTTCATCACATGGACGGTCATTAAGAGCATGGACGGGCTGGGACCGGCCAGGGCCACGCTGCTGATCGTGGTGACGCAGATCCTGGTCTCTTATGTGGTGGAGGTGTTTGGGATGTTCGGAGTGGAGAGGGCCGGGTTTGAGTGGAGAAAGCTTCTGGGAGCCGCTGTTGCCATTGCCGGGATCATTGTGTTCCGCTGGTAAGGGCAGAGAGAAAGTTTTCAAAAATAGACTTGTTTTTGGCCGGTGGTTTGGATAGAATAGAAGAAGGCAGAGCAGTATCTTCCGGAATATTTTTCGGGAGGTGCGAATATGGCAAAAGGATACTGGAAGGCCGTTCTGGCAGCGGCTTTTTTCATAGTGGCCGGAGTCTGCTACGGCGGTTCTCTTTTCCGGGAGGGAAGCATAGTCCTGGAAGGGGAGACGGCGGCCGGAGGGGCCGGGGTGCAGACGGCGGACGGGGCAGAAGGAAGCGGCCCATGGGCCGGTGAAGGGGCGGGCAGCCCTGGGACCCATGGAGCAGAAGCCGGTCCAAATACAGAAACAGAAAGCGCCCGGGCAGAGGTTGAAAGGCCCGGGTACTTTGTACATATCTGCGGCCAGGTGAAGGAGCCGGGCGTTTATGAGCTGCCGGAGGGAAGCCGCGTGTACGAGGCTGTGGAGGCGGCCGGAGGCTTTACAGAGGAAGCGGCTGCCGAAGCCTTAAATCTGGCAGAGAAGATCACGGACGGAATGAAGATCACTGTATATGACCGGGAAGAGGCCAGGACCCTGGAAGCATCCGGGACGTCTGAAGGCGGAGGTCCGGGATCCAGCGGGCTTGTGAACCTTAATACAGCCAGTAAGGAAGCGCTGATGACCTTGAGCGGGATCGGCGAATCAAAGGCGGAGGATATCATCCGTTACCGGGAAGAATCCGGAGGCTTTAAAAAGATAGAAGATATCATGAAGGTCCCTGGCATCAAGAATGCTGGTTTTCAGAAGATAAAAGACAGGATAACAGTTTGAGTGGAGGAGAAAATGGCAAGAGTTCTGGTTGTTGACGATGAAAAACTGATCGTAAAGGGCATCCGGTTCAGTCTGGAACAGGATGGAATGGAAGTAGACTGCGCATATGATGGAAACGAGGCGATCGAAAAGGCGAAGGAAAGGGAGTACGATGTGGTGCTCCTGGATGTGATGCTGCCCGGCCATGACGGGTTTGAGGTCTGCCAGGCGATCCGGGAGTTTTCTGAGATGCCTATTATCATGCTGACCGCCAAGGGCGGGGACATGGATAAGATCCTGGGCCTGGAATATGGAGCCGACGATTATATCACCAAGCCCTTCAATATCCTGGAGGTAAAAGCCAGGATCAAGGCTATCATGCGCCGGAACTCCAGAAGGAATGGGAAAAACGGACGCCAGGAGGATCATATGGTGGTGTGCGGCGATCTGAAGCTGGACCGGGAAGGAAGACGGGTTTTCATCCAGGAAAAAGAGATCAAGCTGACCGCCAAGGAGTTCGACCTTCTGGAGCTTCTCGTGACCAACCCCAATAAAGTATACAGCCGCGAGGCCCTTCTGGGCTACGTCTGGGGCAACAAAGCCATGGACAACGGAGACGTGCGCACCGTAGACGTCCACGTCCGCCGTCTGAGAGAAAAGATCGAGCCCAGCCCCAGCGACCCCAAATACGTCCACACCAAATGGGGAGTGGGATACTACTTCCGCGCATAGCAATGAGCAGTGCGAAAAAACACAGCCCGAGATCTGCGTCATGCTTGCATGAAAGCAGATCGCCGGCTGCGTTTTTTCATAGGGCGAACGCCCGCGAGCCAGGGGAAACCTCCGGCTTTCCCTGGCTTGGCACTGCGGAGTCTATCATCCCAATCCCGGCATCATGCTTGCATGAAAGCAGATCGCCGGCTGCGTTTTTTCATAGGGCCTGGCACTGCGTAGTCCATCATCCCAATCCCCCCAACCCCACCTTCAAAGGAGATCACCATGCAAAATACAAATATCAAAACAGACATCAAAATCATCCAGGCCTCTCCCGCGGACCTTGACGCCGTTACCGCTGTGGAGGCCGTCTGCTTCCCCGCCGCCGAGGCGGCGGGACGCCAGTCCTTTGCCCATCGTCTGGCCGCGTTTCCGGAGTCTTTTTTCCTGGCCGTACATAACGGACAGATCATAGGCTTTATCAACGGCTGTGTGACCAATGAGACCACCATCCGGGACGAAATGTATGAGGACAGCAGCCTCCACGACCCTGAGGGCGCATATCAGAGCATTTTCGGCCTGGACGTGCTGCCGGAATACAGAAACTGCGGCATTGCCGCCCTGCTCATGGAGCATATGATCGGAGACGCCAGAGCCAAAGGCCGGAAAGGCCTGATCCTAACGTGCAAGGACCGACTGATCCATTACTACGAGAAATTCGGCTATAAAAACATGGGCGTATCCGCCTCGGTCCACGGCGGGGCAGTGTGGTACGATATGCTTTTGGAATTTGAGGACCAGAAATCATGAGGATCACGCTGATCACCGTAGGGAAAATCAAAGAAAAATTTTACCAGGACGCCATAAGCGAATACGCCAAGCGCCTGAGCCGTTACTGTAAGCTGGATGTGATCCAGGTGACCGACGAAAAGACGCCGGATGGAGCCAGCGAGGCCCTGGAGACCCAGATCAAAGAAAAAGAAGGAAAACGGATCCTGGAAAATATCAAGGACGGCAGCTTCGTCATCGCCCTTGCCATCGACGGGGCCATGCTGGATTCGGTGGAGCTGGCGGGAAAGATCGAAAAATGGGGGATCTCCGGCGTGAGCCAGCTGGTGTTCATCATCGGCGGCTCCCTGGGACTGTCAAAGGAGGTGCTTTCCCGGGCCGATTATAAGCTGAGCTTTTCCAAAATGACGTTCCCGCACCAGCTGATGCGGGTGATCTTAGCGGAGCAGATATACCGGAGTTACCGGATCATTCATGGGGAACCGTATCATAAATAGAGATATATGTTAAGAAACATGAGGAGAAGATCACAATGACCACAGAAGATATCCGGGCAGAACTACAACAGAATATTGATGAAAAATACAGAGCCTTTCATGCATCGTTAGTTCCCGGAATCGGCACTTTTTTAGGTGTGCGAGTTCCAAAGATGCGAGAAATTGCAAAAAAAGCCGCAAAAGAAGATTATCAGACCTTTTTTGCAGAGGCAGATGTTAGTGTTTACGAGGAATTGATGATACGGGGAATGATCCCGGGGTATGCAAAACTCACGATCAAACAGCGAAAGCAGGAGTTAGAGCGTTTTGTACCATATATTAATAATTGGGCAGTCTGCGACTGTTGCTGTGCAACGTACAAATTTATGAAAAAAGATCAGGACGAGTGGCTTGCGTTTTTAAAAAAGTATTTATCGAGTGAGAAAGAATATGAACTGCGGTTTGCCATCGTCTGTCTGTTGGATTTTTTTATCAATGATACCTATATTGATGAGGTGCTAGAACTGTTAGCGGATATTCAACATGATGCTTATTATGTAAAAATGGCGGATGCCTGGGC
>OIWO01000989.1_pt1 | contig 26894 bp, 19 predicted proteins | sample 1587641 | NCBI WGS metagenome assembly OIWO01 (sample SAMEA3888924, study PRJEB22519) | human gut metagenome | biome: human gut; feature: human-associated habitat; material: faeces | place: Denmark | collected 2010
GGGAGCCGATGTCGTCGCTGCGGCCAAGGATGGCCGCGCTGCCGCATGTTGCCATCTTGAGCACGTCGTAACCGCTGGGGGCAGCTTTGCTGCTGTTCAAACGGTGCAGCAGGAACACGACGCGCAGTTCCTCCATCAGCGATGAGCCGTCGTTCGAGGCTGAACCGTCAACCGCGAGGCCGACCGGCACGCCGAGCTTCAGCATATCGGGCACGCGGGCGACGCCGGAGGCGAGCTTCATGTTCGAGATCGGGCAGTGCGCCACGCCGGTGTGTGTCTTTGCCAGCACGCGCAGCTCCTCGTCGTTGAAGTGGATGCCGTGGGCGAACCAGACGTCGCTGCCCGTCCAGCCGAGGCGCTCCATGTACTCGAGCGGGCGGACGCCCTCGCGCGCGAGCATGAAGTGTTCTTCGTCCTTTGTCTCGCACAGGTGGGTGTGCAGGCGCACGCCGTACTCTCGCGCGAACACGGCGCTCTCGCGCAGAAGGTCGGCAGACACGGAGAACGGCGAGCACGGGGCGAGCGCAACGCGGTGCATCGCGCCGAACGACTTGTCGTGGTATTTCTCGATGACACGGGCAGAATCGGCCATGATCTCGTCGACCGTCTGCACGACGCTGTCGGGCGGCAGGCCGCCGTCCTTGACAGAGAGGTCCATACTGCCGCGCGAGGCGTACATGCGCGCGCCGATCTCGTCCGACGCGGCAAACTGCGCGCCAATGAGGTCGCCCGCGCCCACAGGGAAGACATAGTGATGGTCGAAGCAGGTCGTGCAGCCGTGCTTCATCAGCTCGCCAAGGCCCGTGAGTGTCGAGAGGCGGATGACGTCCTCGTCGAGGTTTTTCCAGATCTCATAGAGCGTTTTGAGCCAGTCAAAGAGCTCCATGTTCTGTACTTCCGGCAGGTTGCGGGAAAAGATCTGATAGAGATGGTGATGCGTGTTGACAAGGCCGGGGTAGCAGAGCATGTGGCTCGCGTCAATCACCTTTTCCGCCTTCTGCGGCAGATTTTTACCGATCGCGCGGATGAATCCATCCTCAGCATACAGATCGACGTTTTCATAAACCGTGTCCGCGTCATCACACGACACCAGCGAACGAATGTTTTGAATGAGCAGAGTAGACATAGCAATACCTCTTAGACCCGCGCCAAACGCAGGCAGATTTAGTGAAAAATAGCAAGAAGCGCATTTTGCTGCCTCCAGCGGCAAAACAGCTCAAAAGCCTCGCAGAGTTTCACGCCGCGCACGGCGTGAAATCAATTGGAATTCGTCGCGGAGGACGACATGCGCGCTCTATTTTGCGCCGCGCACGGCGCAAATGAATTTGATCGTTTTTTGCCGCGGCGTGTACATGGCAAAAAACACTTTGCGCGGAGCGAGTGTACGCGCCTGCGGCGTGTGCGCAGAGCGGAGTGCGATCCTACTCAAAAACGGCAACCGTTTCGGTTGCCGTTTTTGAAGATTTTTTATCTCTCTTCGCGGAAGTAGCTCAGACCTAGCGACGCGGGCGGCTGATCCTCGCGCTTCTTGCGCAGCGACACGATGATCAGAACGACCAGCGTGACGACGTAGGGGAGCATCTTGTAGAGCTCCTTGATGGCAAGGTTGGTGCCGGTGGGGATGAAGATATAGAGGATGTAGAACCCGCCGAACAGGATGGAGGCCAGCACGCTGACGTTCGGACGCCAGATCGTGAAGATGACGAGCGCGATGGCGAGCCAGCCGCGGTCGCCGAAGGCGTTGTTGGACCAGACGCCGCAGGCGTAGTCCATGACGTAATACAGACCGCCGAGACCCGCGATCATGCTGCCGATGCAGGTGGCGAGGTATTTGTACTTCGTCACGTTGATGCCGGCTGCGTCCGCCGTCGCCGCGCTCTCGCCCACGGCGCGCAGGTGAAGACCCGTGCGGGTGTGCTTGAGGAAGTACGACGCGAACAGCGCGATGACGATGGCAAGGTAGGCAAGGAAGCCGTAGGACAGGAAGACCTGACCGAACCAGCCGCCGACATTCAGGGATTTGCTGAAATAGGCGCTCGTCGCGCTCAGTGCGATGGAGGGGACTTCGCTGTCGGTCAGCTTGATGAGCGAGCCGCCGAAGAAGTTGCCGATGCCGACGCCGAACGTCGTGAGCGCAAGACCCGTGACGTTCTGGTTGGCGCGCAGCGTAACGGTCAGCAGGCAGTAGAGAAGGCCCATCAGAAGCGAGCCCAAAAGCGAGCAGAGCATCGGGATACCGATGGCGAGGAACGCGTTCATGTCGGCAGCCGGGGGGGACTGCTCGTAGAAGAACGCGCCGATGACGCCGCAGATACCGCCGACGTACATCACGCCCGGAATGCCGAGGTTCAGGTTGCCGGACTTTTCCGTCAGGATCTCACCGGTGCTGCCGTAGAGCAGGGGAATGCCCTGCATGACCGCACGGGGAAGAAAAGCAGTTAGATCAAATATCATTGCTTCACGCCTCCTTCTTGCTCTTGCGCAGGCTGACCTTGTAGCTGATGAAAAACTCGCTGCCGATGATGAAGAAGAGGATGATGCCCGTCAGGATATCGGCGAAGGAGTGGTTCAGGCCGAACACGCTGGAGATCTCGCTCGCGCCGCGGCTCAGAACCACGATAAGAAGGCTCGTGAAGATCATCATGATGGGGTTGAACTTGGCCATCCAGGAGACCATGACCGCAGTGAAGCCGCGTCCGCCGACGATGGTGGTGGTCAGCGTGTGGTCCGTACCGGCGGTGAGCAGCAGGCCGATGAGGCCGCAGATCGCGCCGGAGAGGATCATCGTGCGCACGATGACGCGCTCGACCTTGATGCCCGCATAGCTCGCGGTGCGCTGGCTCTCACCGACAACGGCGATCTCATAGCCGTGCTTGCTGTAATTGAGATAGATATACATAACGCCCGTGAGGATCGCCACAAGCAGGATCGGGAGGAGATAGCGCTGGCCGCCGAGAACGGGGAGCCAGCCGGCCTCGGTATTCTGGTTGATGATACCGATCTTGCCCGAGCCCTTGGGCACTTCCCACACGATGATGAAGAACGCGGCGAGCTGTGTCGCGATGTAGTTCATCATGAGCGTGAAGAGCGTTTCGTTCGTGTTCCACTTGGCCTTGAAGATACCGGGGAGGAAGCCCCACAGCGCGCCTGCCGCGACGGAGGCGACGATCATAATGACGATGAGAAGTGCGTTGGGAATCTTGCCGCCAAGGCAGATCATGCAGGCCGCGGTGGCAAGGCAGCCGATGAGCACCTGACCCTCGGCACCGATGTTCCAGAAGCGCATCTTGAACGCGGGCGTGACCGCGAGCGAGATGCCGAGCAGGATCGCGAGGTTATGGAACGTGACCCAGCTCTTGCGCGACGTACCGAACGCGCCGTAGAGGATCGTGGAGTAGACCTTGATGGGATTTTCGCCCGTCAGCAGCGTTGTAACGATCGCGCAGACGATCAACGCGAGCACGATCGCGCCGCCGCGGATCAAAACGGCCTTGTACCAGGGGAGCGTATCGCGCTTGGCGATGTGGAAGAGCGACTGTTTCTTATTCATCCTTGTTGCCTCCCCTCACGAGCGTCATCAGTGCGCCGACCTCGCGCTTGTCGGTCTTTCTGGCGTCGACCACGCCGGAGACCTGACCGCCGCAGAGAACGACGATGCGGTCACACAGCTCAAGCAGCACGTCGAGGTCTTCGCCGACATAGACGACGGCGACGCCCTTCATCTTCTGCTCGGTCAGCAGGTTATAAATGGTATAGGAGGTGTTGATGTCCAGGCCGCGCACCGCGTAAGCGGTCATCAGCACGGCGGGGGACTGGGCAATCTCGCGTCCGACAAGCACCTTCTGCACGTTGCCGCCGGACATGCGGCGCACGGGGAAGGACGTGCTGGGCGTGACGACGCCGAGCTCTTCCCAGATGCGGTTGGCGAGTGCTTCGGGATCTTTCCGGTCAAGGAACAGACCCTTACCCTTGCGCCAGGAGCGCAGCATCATGTTGCCCGTCATGCCCATCGAGCCGACGAGACCCATGCCGAGTCGGTCTTCGGGGACGAACGACATCGAAATGCCACTCTTGCGGATCTTCATCGGGTCGAGACCGACGAGTTCCTTTTCCTTGCCGCCGTCGGGCGGATAGAACGTGACATGGCCGGAGGCAACGGGGTAGAGGCCCGCAATGGACTCGAGCAGCTCGCGCTGGCCGCTGCCTGCGACGCCCGCGATGCCGAGCACCTCGCCCGCGTTGATGGTGAAGCTGACATCGTCCAGACGCTTGACGCCAAGCTCGTCGTAAGCCGTCAGGCCTTCGATGACGAGGCGCTTTTCAACGTCCTTCGGCTCGGGGCGGCTGATGTTCAGGCTCACCGTGTGGCCGACCATCATGTCGGTCAGCGACTGCTGGTCGGCGTCCTTGGTGGCGACGTCACCGACGTATTCGCCCTTGCGCAGCACGGCCACGCGGTCGGACACGTCGAGCACCTCGTGCAGCTTATGCGTGATGATAATGAGGGACTTGCCGTCAGCCTTCATGTTGCGCATGATGGCGAAGAGCTTGTCCGTCTCCTGCGGGGTGAGCACTGCGGTCGGCTCGTCCAGAATGAGGATGTCCGCCCCGCGGTAGAGCACCTTGACGATCTCGACGGTCTGCTTCTGCGAAACGGACATGTCGTAGATCTTCTGATTGGGGTCGATGTCGAACCCGTATTTGTCGCAGATCTCTTTGACTTTTTTGCTGGCTTCGGCAATGTCGAGCTTGCCTTCAAGGCCGAGGATGATATTCTCTGTTGCGGTGAAAAGATCGACGAGCTTGAAGTGCTGGTGGATCATACCGATGCCGTGTTCGAACGCATCCTTGGGGGAGGCGATCGTGACGGGTTCGCCGTGAATGTAGATTTGCCCCTCGTCGGGGAAATAGATGCCGGAGAGCATGTTCATCAGCGTCGTCTTGCCGCTGCCGTTTTCGCCGAGCAGCGATAAGATCTCGCCCTCGTGCAGCTCAAGGTTGATGGCGTTGTTCGCCACCACTTTGCCGAACCGCTTCGTGACATTCTCCATTTTAACTGCGCATGCAGTTCCCAAGGCGGTCACCCCTTTTTCCGCTGGAGGGCACAGGAAGAAAGCCCCGCAGCATTGTATTTGTACAAGTCATATATTAGCATAATTGAACGGCGTTGTAAATGTAAAACAGAAAAAAACACAAAAAAAATTAGAGGCGTACAAAAATTTTTAGCAAAATGGCGAAAAGTGCCACAAAAAGAAAAAAGATATCGGGCTGCCCAAAGGCAGCCCGATATGTAGTAGCAGAAACAATTAGCCGAAATTAGTATCCAGCAGATCAATGCCGTCGATCATGAGCTGGAAGTACGGGGCGGAACGGGCGGTGGACTCAGCCAGATAACCGTCCTGGACAACCTCGGTGTCGGGCGTGTAGTCGGGATCGGTGTCGACGTCAGCCATGTAAGAGGTGACAGGCTGGCCGTCCACGGTGAAAGTGGAGCAGTCGAAGACGTGGAGCTCGCCGCTCTCGAGCTTGGCGGTCGCATCGGCAATGGCCTCAGCGGTGCCCTCGGCAGCAACGTTCTCGTTCAGGTCGGTCAGCACGACAGAGCCGGTAGCAAGGGTGCCGGTCCAGTCGGCGTCGATGGCCTCGCCGTTCATGGCAGCCTTGATGGCGTACTCATAGTAGGGGGCCCAGTCGATGCGGGAGGAGATCAGATAGGTGTTGGGGCAGGCGGCCTCGGTGGAACCGTTGTAGGAAACGTCGGGAACACCGGCGGTCTCGCAAGCGGTGGGAGCGCCCATGGAGTCGGCGTGCTGGCTGATGAGCTTGCAGCCGTTCTTGATGAGCTTCTGCGCGCCTTCCTTCTCGGCGGTCTCGTCATACCAGCTGCCGGTGAAGGTGACTTCCATCGTGGCAGTGGGGCAGACGGAGCGAGCGCCCAGGAAGAAGGAGGTGTAGCCGGAGATAACCTCGGCATAGGTGAAGGCGCCGACGTAGCCGATCTTGGCCTCGTCTGCGGTGAACTCACCATTGGCGATCATCTCGTTGAGCTTCATACCGGCAGCGATACCGGCGAGGTAACGGCCCTCATAGATGGAAGCGAAGGCGTTGTGGTAGTTGCTCAGACCCTCGGTGTGCGCCTTGGTGCCGGTGGAGTGGCAGAACTGCACGTCGGGGAAGTCCTTCGCGGCCTGGATCATGTAGTCTTCGTGACCGAAGGAGTCGGCGAAGATGATGTTGCAGCCGGCGTCGGCGAGCTCAGCGGCCTTGTCGTAGCACTCCTGACCTTCGGGAACGTTGGTCACGATGGTGTACTCGACGCCGAGCGTCTCGCAGGCCTCTTTCGCAGCGTTGATGAAGTTGAGGTCGTAGGTGGAGTTTTCGTCGTGGAGCATGATGAAGCCGACCTTGAAATCGGTGACTTCGTTGTTGTCCTGATCGTCGGTGTTGGTATCGTCCTTCTTATCGCCGCAGGCGACGAGGGCGAGAACCATCACGAGACTCAGGAGCAGTGCAAGGAACTTCTTCATTTCAGTAAATCCTCCTTAAATTTTACGGCAATCAAAAGATTTGAATACCGTTATCACCATGATACATAAAAAGGGGAAATTTATCAACAGGAAAAACGAAAATCAACGATCAAACTTGACCAAAAAAGAATTGGTTCTTTTAGCCATAGCGGAGAAAGAAGCAAATATTGCGTGAAGAAAACGAAAAAAGCCCCGCTCGATGAGCGGGGCTTTTAAAGCAAAGATTACATCTGCACGCGGGTGCCGGTCTTGCCTTCGATGCCCTCAGCAGCCTTCTCAAGAAGGGTGATGAGCGCAACGCGGCCGGGCTTGCTCTCGGCAAACGACATGGCGGCCTGCACCTTCGGCAGCATGGAGCCGGGGGCAAACTGCTTCTCGTCGATATACTTGCGCGCCTCGTCCGGCGTCAGGGTGTCGAGACCCTTCTGGTCGGGCTTGCCGAAGTTGATGGCGACCTTCTCGACCGCCGTCAGGATGACGAGCATATCCGCATCGAGAAGCTCGGCGAGCTTGGCGGAGGCGAAGTCCTTGTCGATGACCGCGGGCGTGCCGTAGAGCTTGCCGTCCCTGCGCACGACGGGGATACCACCGCCGCCGACCGTGATGACGACCGTACCGTTGTCGACGAGCGCCTTGACAGTGTTCTTTTCAATGACGTCGATCGGCTTGGGGGAGGGAACGACCTGACGGTAGCCGCGGCCCGCGTCCTCGACCATCGTGTAGCCCTTTTCTGCGGCGATGCGGTCGGCGGTCTCCTTGTCGTAGAACGCGCCGACGGGCTTGGTGGGGTGCTGGAAGGCGGGGTCAGCCTCATCAACGAGCACCTGCGTCACGACCGTGGCAACGTCCTTGTCCATCTTGCGGCTCGTAAGCTCGTTGCCGATGGCGTTCTGCAGATGATAGCCGATATAGCCCTGGCTCATCGCGCCGCACTCGGGGAAGGGCATGTCGGACTTGATGGCCTTGGCCTCAGCGGCGGTGGACATGCCGAGGTTGATCATACCGACCTGCGGGCCGTTGCCGTGGGCAATGATGACCTCGTTGCCCTGCGCGATCAGGTCGACGATGGGCTTTGCGGTCTCGGTGACGAGGGCGAGCTGCTCGTAGGGGGTGTTGCCCAGCGCGTTGCCGCCTAGGGCGATGACGATTCTCTTGCTCATGATGACTATCTCTCCTTGATTTTTTAAAAACTCTCTTCTCTCAAAAGCGGCTGTGCCGCCTTTTTACATGATCAGTGCGCCTTAGAACATCTTGCGCTCTTCGTCGCTCTTGTCCATCTCCATCAGGGCGCGGACGGGATCCTTGACCTGCGCGAGGAACATCATTGCGGCGATGATATACGGCTTGTAGGAAGCCTGCTTGTACAGGGGGACGATATAGCGGTCGAACACGCTGTTGTCGACCTCACCCTCGGGGCAGGAAAGACCGGTGATGTCGGCGGGCAGGCAGTGGAGATAGAGCGCCTTGCCGTCCTTCGTGAGCTTCATCATCTCCTCGGTGCAGGCCCAATCCTTGTGCTCGGCGTTCTGCGCGAGCAGCTTTTTCTCCAGCTCGTCGATGCCGTCCTTGTCGCCGGCCTGATAGAGCTTCGTGCGCTCCTCCATGGCCTTGAACGGCGCCCAGGACTTGGGATAGACGATGTCGGCGTCCTTGAAGGCTTCCTTCATGTCGTTGCACTTCTTGAAGCTGCCGCCGGTGGCTGCCGCATTCTTTTTGGCGATCTCCTCGACCTCGGGCATGACCTCATAGCCCTCGGGATGGGCAAGCGTGACATCCATGCCGAAGCGGGTGAAGAGGCCGATAACGCCCTGCGGGACGGAGAGAGGCTTGCCGTAGCTCGGGGAATAGGCCCATGTCATGGCGACCTTCTTGCCCTTGAGGTTCTCCACGCCGCCGAAGTAGTGGATGATGTGGAGCATATCGGCCATGCACTGCGTCGGATGGTCGACGTCGCACTGGAGGTTTACAAGCGTCGGGCGCTGCTCGAGGATGCCGTCACGGTAGCCCTCTTCAAGAGCGTCCATGAAGGTCTTCTGATACTTGTGGCCCTCGCCGATGAACATATCGTCGCGAATGCCGATGACGTCGGCCATGAACGAGACCATGTTCGCCGTCTCGCGCACGGTCTCACCGTGTGCGATCTGGGACTTCTTTTCATCGAGCACCTGCTCCTCAAGACCCAGCAGGTTGCACGCGGAGGCAAACGAGAAGCGTGTGCGCGTGGAGTTGTCACGGAAGATCGAAATGCCGAGACCGGAATTGAAGATCTTCGTGTTCTTGTTGCGCTCGCGCAGGTCGCGCAGCGCGTCGGCCACGGTGAAGACTGCGTCGATCTCCTCGTCGGTCTTGTCCCACGTCCAGTAGAAGTCGGTCTTGTACATATTATTGATGTGCAGCGTCTCAAGGTGGCGCGCCAGTTCAACAGTCTTGCTCATGGATAATTTTCTCCTTTATTTTATAGTATATTAAAAATCGTTTGAAATATTTGCGCCGCGCACGGCGCAAATGATCTTGATCCGTTTTTTGCCGCGACATGCGCGTGGCAAAAAACACTTCTCACGCAGCGCGCGCACCCGCACCTTCCGCCTTTCGTCCGTTTTTGCAATCATTGCGGCGGCCGGGATTGCCGCGGCTGGTTCGATTAACGTGCAGGCACGGGATTTAACGGCGGCCGTGAACTCCAACTTCTCGACGCTCGACACCTGGGACGCGATCGACAACTTGTCGCGCGCCGTTTCGTCCTCCATCTACGAAGGGCTCTACCGGTTCGACACCAACCTCACGCCTCAGCCGCAGCTCGCCGAGTCCTATACCGTGTCCGACGACGGCTTGGTCTACACCTTCAAGCTCCGTCCGAACGTCAAGTATCAGGACGGCTCGGACTTCACCGCCGAAACGGTCAAGATGAACTTTGACCGCGGCATGAATCCCGCTTCCAAGCTTACCCGCCGCACTTTCTTCTCGTTCGTGGACAAGGTGGAGGCCGTTGATCCGCTTACCGTCCGCTTTACGCTCAAGCAGCCCACCGCCGGCTTCATTGCTCGTCTCTCCAACGGCACCGCCTCAATGGTCTGCCCGAGCCTTCTCAAGAAGGCGGCTGCCGCCGGTGATGCTGCAGCAGCCAAGAAAGTAACGGCCTATGAAGCCTGCGGCACGGGGCCGTACACACTCAAGCACTTTGAACCCACCGAAGTGCTCGAAGTGGTAAAGAACCCCAACTACCGCGTCGCGGGACTGCCCAAATTCGACAGTCTTCGCTGGGTTCCTGTTGCTGAAAACTCCACCCGCGCCATGATGCTTCGCACCGGTGAAGCGCAATTCATCTGGCCCGTGCCGGCGGAACAAGTGAAGGCACTCGAAGCCGACGACAAGCTTTCCATTCAAAAGACGCCTTCGGTAGTGACCCGCTACATCTCCATGAACGAGACGAAGAAGCCCTTTAACGACGTGCGCGTACGCAAGGCCATCAGTCTTGCCATCAACCGCAATGCACTTATCAAGGTGGCCTATAACGGCCTTGCGGTGCCGTCCACCGGCTATCTGCCCCCGCAGATTGAGGGCGCTGTCAACTACGGCCCCTTCCCGTATGACCCCAAGGCTGCTCGCGAACTTCTGAAGGAAGCGGGCTTCCCGGAGGGCTTCCATGCGACGCTCTGGTCGGCCTACAACGACGGCAAGACGCTCAAAACGCTGCAGTTCCTGCAGCAGCAGCTCGCTCAAGTCGGCATTCATGTCGAGACCCGTGCGCTTGAAGCCGGTCAGCGCTCGCTCATTTACAGCGCCCAGACACCGGCCGACAGTCAGCATCAGCTCTATCTGATCGGCTGGACCAACTCTGCCGCAGAGCCCGACTGGGGTCTGCGTCCGCTGCTCGACAGCCGCAGTGCGCCGCCGGTCTTGAATAATGATTCCTATTACAAGAATCCGAAGGTAGACGAACTCTTCGATAAGGCAGCTGCCGAACCCAATCCGCAAAAGCGCGTCGCGCTTTATAAGGAACTTCAGGATACCGTCAATGCTGACAGTCCCTGGGCGCCCCTTGTTTTCGAAATGATGACGGCGGGCGCAGTAAAGCCGCTCAAAAACTTTGCCGTCCTCCCCGACGGAAGCTTCGACTTCTATCAGGCGGATTGGCAGGAATAAGTTCTAGTCTGCTGAAGGTGAATTAGGTTTACGAGGGACGTTTGCTATCAGTGCAAGCGTCCCTTTTCCTTTTGCAAAGTCTCAGAAATCTCTGCGTTCTTAAGAAATACCGCTCTCACCTCCGCGCTAAAATGGCGGGTTCCTTTTTCTCATTGTTCTATCTGTGCAGCATTGTCTGCTGCGTCCATCGCCGTCATGTCCAACACCAATCCGCTCGTTGCCCAGCTCATCAAGCTTCTCCCGTTCCTCGGACGCAATGTCTGCTACAGCGACCGGGAGCTTGCCATGAAGCGCTTCCGCAGGATGCTCGCCGAACAGCCGAACGCCTTCCTGGATGCCTACGACGCGGCGATTGCGGAAATCCGCAAGATCTACCCCCACGAAAGCGCCGACTTGATTGACAGTGCCGCGCTCTCGGAGTTGGAAGATCAGGCGGTCGCCGAAACGAAAAGCGACGGCACAACGATCGCCGTTTATGCAGCGGGCTTTTTTGCCTACGGATTGGAAAATCAGCCGCTCGCGAGTGAGCTGCTTGAACCCGAAGACGGCGAAAAGCTTCGCGAACTGCTTTACCGCGAATATTTTGACGAATCCAATGCTCAGATTCGCATCTATGAGCATCTCATTCCGCTCAATCACCTGATCATTGCCAATCCCGATGAAAGTCAGCGGTTTCTCGAAGTGATGGCCACGGCGAAATCTCATTTCGTACCGACAGCGCCGTCAGTCGACTACCCTGGCGTATCGGCCAACTATGACGAAGAGGACGACAGCGACATTGCCGCCCGCTTCCGCGTCGTACTCTTCACGGTCAAGCAAAAGGACGCTTCTAAGCCGATGCAGAAGACGCCTTTCCGCTTTAACGTCTTTGCGGTGCCCAAGGGTGAAAACATCTCGCTCTCAAACGACATGATTCTCGCTACGCCTTGGGGCGCAGAATTTTCCGTCCTCATTTCCCGCCGCTGCGGACGCGGGCTGCGTTATGCCGTCACTGAACCCTACCTTCTCAACGATACGGTTCGTCAGCTCGATTACGTCGTAGGCCTCAAGCGTGTCATGGTGGCCTTCACGCGTACGGCGCTAGACGCCAATGTCAACCCCGAAGATCTGATTGTGAGTTTCGGCGCCTTCACCGATCCGGTGCGCGGGTATTCGGAGCTGCGCGTTGCTTTTGCGCTCCCCAGCGCCCCGGATGAACTCATTAACGGCGTGCCGATTCCGCTGCCGTCGCCCATGACGGAACAGTCGGCAGAAGAGCTCGCCAAATTGGTACGCGCTTCGTTTGAATTTGAAGGCATTCGCTTCCGCCACCCGGTCGGTGAGCTTTGCCCGCTGCTCGTTGCCGAACCGGACTCCATGGACCGGCTCTATAACTCCATCCACAATCTTCAGCGCCCGCTCATTAAGCCGGACTCTACGCCCAAACCCAGCATTCCAAGCATGCTCCTTAACTGAGAAGCGTATTGGTGCTTCACCTTTTTGAGCTCTCCAAGCAGGCGGCCCAACGGGCTGAAGACTGCCATGACCCACCCGGCAGCCAGCGCCATTCTGACCAACAAACGTCAGAAATAAAGCGAGGCGCAAGCTGACGGTGGAATTTTCACGCAGTACAGGAAGGAATGGGCTGACGCCCATTCCCTCTCAATAGGCATGACTCAGTGCGTCAAACTCATGCCGCAATGGTCTCTTGGGAAGCGTTCTCACCAGCGATCTGACCGAAGACGAAGCAATCGAGCACAGCATTGCCTCCGACTCGGTTCGTCCCATGGATGCCGCCGGTAATTTCGCCTGCGGCGTAGAGTCTTGGAATGACTGCTCCCGTCCAGTCAAGTACCTGCGCCTTGACGTTGGTGTTGAGACCGCCCATTGTGTGGTGAACGGTCATGCCGGTATAACAAGCCCAGAAGGGGCCTTGATCGATGCGCTTCGTCAAATTAACTGCAGTCTTGCCAAAGTCCTCGTCTTTTTGGTTCTTCACATAGACGTCGTTATAGCGCTTGATCGTCTTCTCCAGACCATCCGGATCGACGCCCATCTTCTGCGCAAGTTCGCGGATCGTCGGAGCCGTCCAAGCCTCCCCTGCTTCGATGCCCTTCATAATTGCCGCACGGTTTACTTCATCGTAGGAGGTGAAGTTTTCGTTGTCGCAGACCGTATAGGCGTAGCGTTCAGGTGTGCCGAGCACAGCGTCACGAATCACATCGCGTCGGGCGCCTTCATTAACAATACGGGCACCGCGCTTGTCAACATAGATGGAACCGTTGACGTTAAAGTTGAGCAGCAGCTTCATCTTCTTGCCTGCCGGAGCACCCGGCGTCGATTGGATGAAATCCATGCCTACGAGATAACCGCCCACCCGGACGGCTGCCATTGCAACTTCGCCCGTCGCTCCGGGCAGATTGTCGGTACCAAGACCTGCAACGCGCGGATCATGGAGTTCACGCAGGTATTTGTTGGCGCTGAAACCGCCGGCAGCGAGAACAACACCGCGGGTAGCACGAATACGCTTGATTTCTCCCTTCGCGTTCTTTGCGACCACACCAAGCACATCACCTTCAAAAGGTTTCTCGCGAATAATTTCCTCAACACCCATGCCGGTGCGCACTTCTACGCCGAGCTCCTTTGCGGCCTTGGAAAGCACCGTCCCATAGCCTTGTCCCTTAGGCAGCGCCGGAACGTGCGAACGCGGATAGAGCGCACCAAAAATCTGAATCACCTTGGGCTTGAATTGCATGCCAAGACTCTCGAGCCACTCGATCGTCGGATACGCATTGCGGCAAAGCACGTCCACGCGATCTTTCTGCCCGCGGAAGTCGCCGGCTTCAAGCGTCTGCTCTGCATGGTGCTGCCAAGAATCCTTGATACCTTGCTTCGGCTGGCGAACCGGGTCGGCCGCGTTGATGAAACCTTGAGAGATGAGTGTATTGCCGCCAGGGAAATTCAGCTTCTCAAGCACCACAACGTGCTTGGCGCCTTTTTGTGCAGCCTTGACTGCGGCTGCCATGCCGGCTCCGCCGGCACCGACAACGATGATTTCATAAGTTTCGTCCCACTGATCGGTTTGAGCTGCACGAACTGCGCTCGGGAGCACGGCAGCGGCAGTTACAGTGGAAGCAGAAGCAAGCTTCAAGAGACTGCGGCGGGAGATGGTTTTTTCGTTCATAGCGGTCCTCTCAAAAAAACATGACGCGGAGGCTAAAGCCTGCCTGTTATCTTTGATCCGTCCGCATTTTTGCCCGCAGCCTTACGCACGTAAGATGACTTCGGTCAGTGTCCCGTGCCGAAGTGCTCACCTCTGCCAAACCGCCTTGATATCAGGCATCAGCAGTGCGAGCTCTTTAGCGGTGTGAATGCCGAATTTGCGGTATATCCGGGCTCGATGTCCCTCAACCGTACGTTCAGAAAGCGAAAGCTTATCTGCGACCTGCTCATCGGTCTCGCCGTTAAGAAAATATCCCAGTACGTCGAGTTCGCGCGCCGAAAGAAGTCTCAGCCTTTCACGCACGCCTTCTCCGCCGGCGACACCCGCACGGCGCAGAAAATCACAATGAACAGCTGCAGCGATAGACTCCAGAAGTATTTCATCGTTCACGGGTTTAATAAGAAAGTCGACCGCTCCCCGCTTGAGACTCGAAACCGCCACATCAATATCGGCATGCCCCGTCAGAAAGATGGTGGGCAGCATCAGACCTCGACGAAGCATTTCGTTCTGGAGTTCGAGTCCCGTCATCAGAGGCATACGCACGTCAAGAACAAGACACCCGGGACGCCTGACGTCATCCTCAATGAGAAAGGCTCGTGCGTTCGGATAAGTTTTTGCCGTCCACCCTTCAATACGCAGCATTAAAGCAAGTGCCTCACGCACATCGATTTCATCATCAATGATCCGCACGAGAGCGGATTCTTTTTCTGCGGCAGCTACCTGTTCGGCTGCATCAGGGAGCGACTGCGTCATTTTTCTGGTTCTCCGAATGGTGATGTATCTGATGTGTCATATCCACAACGGCAAAGGAAACACATACCTTCAGTCCTCCGCCCGCTTCTGCAGCAATGGCCTCAAAGCTCAGCTTTGCCAAGTGTCTCTCAACGATTGAGCGACAGATGAGAAGTCCCAAACCCAGACCATTTTCCTTTTCGGATCGCCCAGATTCAGTTAGCCGCGAAAGCGCCTCTGAAGAAAGAACTGAACCAGAATTTTCAACACTGAGCTCTGCACGTTCCTGCGCAGCAATCCGCTTCACGGTGATGCGTATTGGGGCGATCCCTAGACGGGAAAGGCGGAGCAAAAGCGACTCACGCTCATCGTCGGGCATTGCGCAAAGCGCCTCGTCCGCATTCTTGAGAAGGTTGCGAACGAGTATCCGAAGCTCAACCGGATCGCCCCGAATCATAACGGGATCCGGGGCATCCAACACTGCCGCATGAGTGAGTCGGCGCGACTCTTCAAGTTCACTCAAAGCATCACGCACGACTGCCGTGAGATCAATATTTTGCCCCCGTTTTGCCCCCTGTTTGGCGTACTTTCTTACCCGCTCAAGGATCTCTGCGGCATGAGTAATTTGTTTCTGCAGACCGCCGACACATTCCTCTACGAGTTTTCGATCCGGATCGGGCTTCTTCATGAGCACTCCGAGACTTCTCGTGAGATATCGCATGACTGAAAGCGGCTGTCCAAGCTCATGCGCAAAAATAGACGACAGCTCTCCGACAACCGAGACGCAGTGCATGCGATCGAGCTTGTCGGCGGCCTTTCTTGCCTGTACTTCGGCAATCCGCTCGCGATCCCATGCTTTCTCCAGTTCGGCAGTACGCTGACGGACCAACGTTTCAAGCCGCAGCCAATGCAGGATCCACGCAAACGCAAGTGCTGCAGCGAGCATCAAAAACGGCCAGGAGACTTTAAGAAAGCCTCTGAGCGTCCATTCGCGCAAATAGGCATAGGGCCCAATTCTGAGTGTCTTTAAGAGATCATTGACGCGCGCATAGTCGGTTGCAAAGGAAACCTCAAAACCCGACGGCGTACTTTTCGGGTCCAGCGACAGCAGTGCCGTCGCTACGTGGCGGGTCAGAATGGGCGGCGTGTGAGGCGTCACCGCAAAGGTCCAACCGGGATACATGTCGGTGGAATAACGGCACCCTAAACGTTCAGCACGGGGACCAGTACGCTCATTAATCACGCGCAGCTTTCCCAGCCACTGCGGGTTGCGCCGCTCCATTGCTTCGAGCATGCATGCACGAAGAAAACCGACGTCCGCCTTGCCGGACAATACATTCTCCACTACTTTCTGCGGCTCACTGTCGGTGAAGATCGTTCGACGGAAAAAACTATCCGGATCGTATCCAGCTTTGGCAATCTCACCCATGCCAATCTGATATGTCATGAAATTTCGAGGATCCGTGGCCGAAGCCGTTCGGTGCTCGAGGTCTGTAATCGTCTGCAGATCCGTACGTGAATTCCTCACGAAGATCACACCAGCAACACACTGATTAGGATCGGGGAAACTCGACGATACAATCGTTCCGATATCTCGTACGCCATAAGGCCGCATTTCAACAAAGAAGCCCGAACTACCGAGAAAAAATTCCACTTCTCCCTTGCGAACAGCCTCTGCGAGATCTTTGGTTTTGTAATAACGCGGTTCAATCACAATCCCAGGCGTTGAAGCCTGTAAATGCTTCAGCACAGTGGCCTGGATATCCTCCACACGGCTGAGATAAGAGGATTCAAATTCGAAATCAAGAAGTCCCAACCGCACCTTCGTCCCAGAGGACGATGCTGTCGGATCGCCGGAAACAGCGTCGACACGGTCAGAAAGAATTGAATCCGCAGCAGCAGCATCGATATCGGGGAAACCTAAAAGCGTCGAAAAAACAAGCGACAGAAAGACTAAGCGCTTCGTGAGCGGCATCAACTTACGCACGTAAAGGTGTTTCCAATAATGGAACAGCATTCTGAAACCGATATACAAATGATCGCCAAGCTTTTTTAACCTAAGGTCTATTGTTGGCCAAATGCACTCTGCTCTGCAACGCGGCAAACCGCACGGTGCTATCGAGTCAACTTGCTTTTCACGCCATGCAACGCCGTCGATTCCTTGAAAACTCCGCACTTGCGAGTCTGCCGCTTCTTTCGTCCCTAGCGCTCCTTCCGGGCTGTGCAGTCTATGAGCGAAATATTCATTCTGATGACCGTCCCAGCGCAGATGCACCTGCCGGACGCTTCCGCGGAGTACGACAGCCCGATACCGGCATTCAGGTTTATCTTGGCATTCCGTTCATGAAAAATCCGTATGAGCCTGTGCGGCGCTTTCTTGCCCCGCAGCCCATGGAACGGATTGCCGATACGCTCGACTGCGTTAAACACGGAGCTCTTCCGCTTCAGCCCGGACCCAACGGCGCCATGATCGGCGGCGACGGTCCGCTCTGCCTCAATATCTGGGTTCCGCGCGACGCCACTCCGCGGAGCCGATTTCCCGTCATGGTTTGGGTGCCTGGGGGCGGTTCCATTCGCTGTGCACAAAACGATGAGCGATTTGACGGAACGCATTTTGCTGCCCACGGCTGCATTCTGGTTACGCTCGCCTATCGCGTGAACATTGACGGGTTCCTTAAAATCCGCGGCGGCGACTCGAATCTGGGCGTACGCGACATCATCATGGGACTGCGCTGGGTGAAGGACAATATCGCGGCATTCGGCGGCGACCCTCAGTCCGTCACGGCATTCGGCCAGTCTGCCGGCGGCACGCACCTGGTTGACGTTGTCGCATCCCCCTATGCGCAAGGACTCCTTCGCGGGGCAATCATTCAGAGCCCCTCAGCAGTTGCCCAATGGCGCTCCGACGCACAGGCCGATCGGGCCGCAGAGTTCGTTGCTCAAGGTCTTGGAGCAGAACCCACGCGTGAATCGCTTGCCAAAGTGCCGTTCGAAAAACTATCTGACTTGCCCAAAATTGCCGGACGCCTGGCTGCAGATCCAGAATGGGCCAAATTCACTGACGGCAATGTCTCGCTTTTCAAAGGCTGGATAGATCAGGACGTCATCCCGGAACTGCCTGTCGACGCACTGCGAAAAGGAGCTGCCCGAAAAATGGCCTTCATCGTAGGGTCCACGTCTTCGGAGTGGCGGTACTACATCGTCCCAAACGGTGCGATTGCTAAAAAGAACCGTGCTTCAGCCGCTGCTCTCATCGCCGGTGCCAATCGGCCAGAAACGGCGCTCGAAGCTTATGCACGAGTTAATCGAGGAAAAACCTGGGGGGATTGTTTTGCGCAGATTCAGAGTGATCTGATTTTCCGTATGCCTTGCGTGAAGCTCGCAGAATCACTCGCCGCAGGCGGCGCTCAAGTCTGGACGTACGACTTTGCCTGGGAAAGTCCGGTCAAAGGCAAATCCGGCGCATCGCTCGGCGCCGCCCACACCGTGGATGTTCCGTTTGTCTTCCAAAACCTGTCCGCTCCTCGAGCGGTGCGGACCATCGGAGAGAGGCCGCCGCAAGCTCTTGCACAGGCAATGCACAGCGCCTGGCTGACATTCGCGAAAACCGGCTGCGCGCCCTGGACACCTTTCTCACTCGATACTCGCAGAGCCATGCGTTTTGATGCCAAGAGTCAGGAAGTTTCCGATCCCTGGGCCTTTGAAAGGCTCACTTTGCCGGCAAGGTGAGTAAAGCCAAGCATTCTCAGCCGAGAGGCCGCCGAAGCTTTCGACGGATGTGAAAACGGCGACAGGCCAAAAGAGGACCCCAAAAAATCCCCAGAAAGTGATCTCACCTTCTGGGGGACATTTCTGCGAGCGAATTTTTCTTTCTTGCGTCAGCTGAAATTACTTCGCTGCGGGCTTCTGAGCGCCGGAGATATCCGGATGGCCGGCGGGAAGTTCCTGCTTACCGTCAATTTTCGGATGACCGGCAGGGAGATTCTCCATGTCGATCTTCGGATGGTTGGCAGGCATCTGAGCACCAGGTTCAATCGGCGTCTTAGCCTTGGCCTTTTCCGAATCCTTCACGATCTGCTCTTCACGGATAGGCACCTTCTGTTCGCCGTAGAGCAAATCCGGACGCACGTCAGCGATGATCGCCTCTTCAGGCGCACCGGCCGAGAGCATGCCGCAGAAAACCATCGTCTGGTTTTCATAAGGCTGCACATGGAAGGCGCGTTCCGACGCGCCGAGATCCGGATATTCGTAGTTCTGCGGGTGCGTATAGGCCTTCCATTCCTTTTCATCGTTCTTGCGCAGCATGCGGTTCGCGTGCGCAGACATATGTCGAGAGTCGACGGCTTCCCAATCGATGCCCTTGAGCTTATCAACTACGCTCTTCCAGTCTTCTTTGACGATCAGCCCCCAGAAATGCGTGTGCATATCCGGAACACCGACGTAGCGGATGATTTCATCATTGAAGACGTAGCCCGTCACCGTGAGGCCCGAGTCCTTAAAGGGCTTCTCGAACATCACGACGTCAAGCGGCTGCTTTTCCACCTTTAGATAAGCACGGCTGCCGTCGCGGATCTTGAGCGACTCGGGAATATTCTTATCTTTGGCGATCGCATCAAAATACGTTGCACGGCAGGTCGAAAGAGCCGTCAGAAGCTGCGAGTCCGCGGCTTGGGCGGAAGGCAGCAGGGTGAGTGCGGCGCCGGCAGCGGCGAGCGCTGAAACCAAAAACTTCACAATGGGTCTCCTGGGTGGCATGGTTTTATTGATTGCCTGCCATTCTTAACCTCTGCGCTTGCGTCTTTCTTAAGGTACGGGTTTATGCGCAGAAAACCTGCCGTTTCAGAAAATACAAAAAAGGCCCGAACGAGTGACTCCTATCACTCATTCAGGCCAAACAAAGCGGGCCCGAAGCACCTCACAACGTTTCTGACCCACTTTGGGGGAATCGCTGATCGGCCTCTTCGGATGACGGCGGGAGTCATGCTCACCGCCGCCTCACCTCAAGGGTCGCTCAAGGGGTTTTTCCGCTTCATCTTTGAGACCCTGCTGGTTAAGCAGACTGCTCTGCCTTCGCTTTTTCCACGTCGAAGGTAAAGTCTTCGCCAGCAGTCCCCACCTTGACGGTGTCGCCCGGCGCAGCTTTGCCTTCGAGGAGGAGCCGAGCAATGCCGTTCTCGATGCGGTCCTGAATCGCACGGCGCAGCGGACGAGCGCCGAACTGCGGATCGAACCCCACCTTGGCGATTTCGTCGAGCGCGGGTTCCGTCACATCCAGACCGATCTGCTGAGCGGTCATGCGTTTGCGGAGCTGCTCGAGCTGGATCTCAGCAATCTTGCGCACGTTGGCTGCGTCAAGGCTGTTGAAGACCACAATCTCGTCAATACGGTTGACGAACTCAGGACGGAAGTGCGCACGCACCTCCTGCATCACAGCGGACTTGATCTTGTCCTGCGGTTCACCCTGCATTTCCTGAATCTCAGCCGAGCCAAGGTTCGAGGTCATGACGATCACGCAGTTCTTGAAGTCCACCGTGCGGCCCTGACCGTCCGTCATGCGGCCGTCGTCGAGCACCTGCAGCAATACGTTGAAGACATCCGGATGAGCCTTTTCGACTTCGTCGAGCAGGATCACTGAATAGGGCTTACGCCGCACGGCTTCCGTCAAGTAGCCGCCTTCTTCGTAGCCGACGTATCCCGGAGGCGCACCGATCAAACGAGCAACGCTGTGCTTTTCCATGAATTCCGACATATCGATGCGGATCATCGCCTCGTCGGTATCAAAGAGGAATTCTGCGAGTGCTTTCGTCAGCTCGGTCTTGCCGACACCCGTCGGGCCAAGGAAGAGGAAGCTGCCGTACGGGCGGTTGGGATCCGACAGACCAGCACGGCTTCTCAGAATGGTTTCCGTGACGCGCTTGACCGCTTCATCCTGACCGATAACACGCTTTTCAAGCGCATCGGCCATATGCAGCAGCTTCTGGCGCTCGCCTTCCATCATCTTCGAAACCGGAATACCGGTTGCGCGGCTCACCACCTCAGCGATTTCCTCAGCGCCTACGCTCGTGCGCAGCAGCTTCGGACCGCCTTTTTCAGTCTTCTCAGTATCCTTTTCGGCCTTTTCCGCACGCTTGAGCTTTTCTTCGAGCTTGGGCAGCACGGCGTACTGAAGCTCTGCGAGCTTCTCGTACTGAGCCTGACGACGGTACTCATCCATCTGACGGCGGACGCGGTCGATTTCATCGCGCACGCTCTTTTCACCAAGCGCTTCGCTCTTTTCCTTCTTCCAGACCTCTTCGAGGTCGGCGTACTCGCGCGAAAGTTTTTCGATTTCGGCTTCAATCGCAGCGAGACGCTTCTTGGAGGCGTCGTCCGTTTCCTTCTTCATCGCTTCGCGCTCGATCTTTAACTGGATCAAGCGGCGGTCGAGCTTATCGAGGGCTTCGGGCTTGCTGTCGATTTCCATCTTCACGCGGGCAGCCGCCTCATCGATCAAGTCAATGGCCTTATCGGGCAGGTAGCGGTCGGTAATGTAGCGATGCGAAAGTTCAGCAGCTGCGACAATGGCCGGATCGGTAATCTCCACACCGTGATGGGCTTCATACTTTTCCTGCAGGCCGCGCAGAATAGCGATGGTGTCTTCAACCGAAGGCTCATCGACAAACACTTTCTGGAAGCGGCGTTCAAGCGCAGCGTCCTTTTCGACGTACTTGCGGTATTCGTCGAGTGTCGTCGCGCCAATCACATGAAGTTCGCCGCGGGCGAGTGCGGGTTTAAGCATATTGCCCGCATCCATGCTGCCCTCGGTTTTGCCGGCGCCGACGACCGTATGAATTTCGTCGATGAAGAGAATGATTTTCCCTTCCTGAGCCGTCACTTCCTGAAGGAGCTTCTTCAGACGCTCTTCAAACTCACCACGATACTTCGCACCGGCAATCAGACCCGCCATATCGAGCGAGAGAATCACCTTGTTGCGCAGGGTATCGGGCACTTCATTGTTGACGATTCGCTGAGCAAGGCCTTCCACGACGGCGGTCTTACCAACACCGGGTTCGCCGATCAGCACGGGGTTGTTTTTCGTGCGGCGCTGCAGAATCTGCATCGTGCGGCGAATTTCATCATCGCGGCCGATCACCGGATCAAGCTTGCCCTGACGAGCACGCTCGGTGAGGTCAATCGTGTATTTCTTGAGCGCTTCACGCTGATTTTCCGCGTCGGGATTGTCGGCTTTGTCCGTTCCGCGCACGGCTTTGATGGCCTCTTCCATTGCACGGCGTGTAAGCCCGGCCTCTTTGGCCAGACGTCCGGCTTCGGTCTTGTCCTCGGTAAGGGCAAGCAGCGCCATTTCCGTCGAAATGTATTCGTCGCCCGCCTTCATGGCCTCTTTTTCCGTGAGGTTCAAGAGGTTCATCAAGTCGCGCGAAATCTGAACATCGCCGCCCTGCCCCGTCACTTTGGGCAGACGGTCAACGGCATCCTTCACGTCACGTTCGAGGCGTCCGACATTCACGCCGGCGCGCTCGAGCAGACTGCGCGTAGACCCTTCCGTATCGGCGAGCAGAGCGGCGAGCAGGTGCAGGGGTTCCATGAACTGATTGTCATGAGCCAGCGCAATCGACTGCGCACTCCCTATGGCATCCTGAAACTTCGTCGTTAACTTGTCTTGACGCATATATAAAAACTCCTTTGGAGAGGTCCCGCCTTGACGAAGCCCTTTTGTAGGGTTCCGCCGGGGTTCCTCCCGAACATAGCTTCTATATGGGGTCAACACCGATTAGAAACAAGGGCGCCGATTCCAGGAAACGGCGCCCATTAACGAATGGTTTCACTTTCAAGTTGACGCAGAGTATGTTTTCTGTCTACACAAGCCACCGCTCTCGCGCCTTGTCGTCGCTCTCGCGGGCATCAACCCAGCGTTCACCGTCCGGCGTCTGCTCCTTCTTCCAGAAAGGCGCCTCGGTTTTGAGCCAGTCCATGATGTATTCACAGCCAGCAAATGCGTCGCTGCGGTGCTCGGCCGAGGTGAGGCAGAGCACGATTCTGTCACCCACCTTCAGTTCGCCCACGCGGTGCACAACAATCACATCCACCAAATGAAAGCGTTCGCGCGCGGCGGCCGCGATCTTCGCGAGCGACTTTTCAGTCATGCCCGGATAGTGTTCGAGCGTCATGCGCGACACCGCTGCACCGTCATTCTTATTGCGCACCAAGCCCACAAATGACGCTACGCCGCCTGCCGACGGACTCTCACGCATGATGCGGGACAGTTCTTCGTCCAGCGAAAAATCCGCCTCACCCACTCGGATGTCAGTAATGGCCATCTCAGCCCCCGGTCACCGGCGGGAAGAAGGCGACTTCATCGCCCTCTTTGACGACTGCATCATCACCGGCAAGCTCTTGATTTACCGCCGCGCGAATGCGTTTGAGGTTGCGAAAGGCATGCGCCCACACCTCTCCCTTGGCGATCAGGGCTTCGCGCACTTGAGCAACAGAGGCCGCATCGCCAGCGAGCTCAACGGTTTCCGTACCGGTGCCGACCGCATCACGCAGACTGGCAAAAAAGATGACCTTGACCTTCATGAATATTCCTTCTTATAAGGATGACAGGGTTTTCCCGCAATCTTACGCAAAGAACTGCGCAAAGGGGTAATAGTGCACCACATCTCCGCGATGGATGACCGCCCCCGACGGAATGTCGACCAGGCCATCTGCCCATGCACAGCTCGAAAGCACCTGCGAATTCTGCGTGTGATAGATATCCAGCCCGCCCTCTGCGTTGCGCCGCACGCGAACGAATTCCTCACGGTCGCCAGCCTTGAGCCAGTCAAAATCCGCCCGGATCTTCATCGGGGTGAGATCCACTTCCTTCAGTCCCATACGACGCAAAAGGAAGGGGCGCGCCATCATCAGCAGCACAACGAAGCCTGAAACCGGGTTGCCCGGAAGCCCTACAAAAGGAACGTCCTTTACTTCGCCGAATGCCAGCGGCTTGCCGGGCTTGAGCTTCACGCGCCACAGATCGATGCGGCCGAGCGCTTCAACGGCGGGCTTAATGTGATCTTCTTCGCCCACCGACATGCCGCCCGTCGTGAGAATCACGTCCGACGTTTCCGCAGCGTGCTCGAAGGCGCGCTTGGTGGCCTCCAGGCTGTCCGGAACGCTGCCAAGGTCTGTCACCTCGCAGCCCAGAAGCTGCAGGATGCTGCGCACCATGAAACGGTTGGAGTTGTAGATGCCGCCCGGATGAAGCGGTTCGCCGGGCTGCACGAGTTCATCGCCGGAAAAGAAGACCCCGACGCGCAGCTTCCGGAACACCGTCACATATGCACGGCCGATCGAGGCGGCCATACCGATGGCTCCCGGCGTCAGGCGGTCGCCCACGTGAAGAATGACGCTGCCGGCCGCCACGTCGGAGCCTTGACGGCGCACCCAGGCACCGATCTGCGGAGTCTGCGAGAAGGCGACAACATCACCCTCACGACTCACGTCCTCCTGCGGCACCACCGTATCCGCTCCCGGCGGAAGCGGTGCGCCGGTAAAGATGCGCGCACACGTTCCCGGCAGCAGCGGACCGCCGATTTTGCCCGCAGCAATGCGTTCTGCCACCGGCAGGCGCACCGGCGCATCCTGCGAAGCCGAAGCAATATCCTCGACCCGCAATGCATAGCCGTCCATCTGCGAATTGTCCCAGCCCGGCACATCAATCGGGCTGGCGATGTCTTCGGCCAGCACCCGGCCGGTGGAATACATCAGCGGAATCGTTTCCGTATCTTCAATCGGCTTGGCTTCGCTTAAAAGCAGGCGCAAGGCCTCGGCATAGGTGATCATGAATTGGATCCAGAAGAAAAAAGGAGAGCCCGACGCGCGTGCTTGATCGTCGGGCCTGAATGACTGCTGCGTTCAGCGCGCAGACCTCTTTGCACCTGCCGCCAAGGCAAGTCCCTCAATAAAGTCTGCCGTTTCTTCCGGCCGGTTAATGTCAAGCTTCGGCACGCCCGCGAAATCAGGCTCGTCAAAGTCGCTTGCCGCAGCCGCTAGATTGATCCGTCCGCCGAACTCTTGCACGAGCGGCGGTCGATCGGCAGCGGCTTGTCGACGAACCTCAATTTTAGGGAAGGATCCTTCGTGCTTGAAGCCCTCCACAAGAACGATGTCTGCGTCACCTGTTTCTTTTAGCAGTTCATCGATTCCGGGCGCTCCGTCCGGCGTCTCAGTCAAGACCGCCCAGCGCTCGGGCGTGCGCAGTATCACACGCGATGCGCCGGATTCGCGATAGCGCCAGGTGTCTTTGCCCGGCGTATCAAGATCAATGTGATGATGCGCATCCTTGACCGCACAGACGCGCCAGCCGCGCGCCGCAAGAACACGGAGCACGGCTGCTGCAAGCGTGGTCTTCCCCGAGCCGGATCTCCCGATGAAGCCCATAACGAAAGGTTTCTTGGTTTCAGTACTCATTCTTTTGCAAATGCGGCAACTGCCTCACGCAAGGCCGCAATATTTGCGGGCAGCGGCGTTTTCTTCTGCTTGCGCTCAAAGATGTCATTAAAGCGCTCAGGCAGCGGAACCGTTTCCCCGGTAGCCTGCTTCGTGATGCGGGGGAACTTCACCGCCTGCACCGTTTCCCAGCAAAGCGTCTTCACGCCCACCGGATGAAGATAGGTGCCCGTGTAAAGGCAGTCTGCCGTTTGCGGATCAATCATGCGGTGATTCGTCACCCACAGTGACTCAATCATTTCCAGACGATTCGGGTGATCAGAGGTGCCCGCCGTGAGTCCTGAACGACGAATTTTGTTGAACTCCTCTTTCGTCAGTTCAAATCGACCGTTAGTCTCCAGCTCCGTCATCAGCTCTGCAATGCGTTCGCCGTTGCGTCCGAGCACTTCAAAAAGGAAGCGCTCAAAGCTCGCAGCTCTTGAAATATCCATGGAGGGCGACGACGTCGCTACCGTTTCACTGACTGGACGCGGGGCATAGACACCCGTACGGAAAAACACATCAATAGCGTCATTTTCGTTAGTGGCCACCAAGATACGCAAAATGGGAAGCCCCATCGCGCGCGCCACCCAACCTGCGAAAGCATTGCCGAAATTCCCGGCCGGCACCACAAAGACGACAGGCTCCGTATTAAAGCTCGTTGCTTGAATATAGCCATAGAAAAACGCCGCAACATGCACTGCAATACGCAACCAGAGATAGCTATTGACTGCACCCAAATACGCTTCTTTGCAGAAAGCCTCGTCAGAGAGGAGTTCTCGCACTAAAGCCTGACAATCATCGAAGGTGCCGTCAATCTCAATGTTGAGAACGTTTTTATCTTTATTGGAATAAAGCTGCGCGGCTTGGAACTTCGACATGCGGTCTTTAGGCGAAAGCATCACAACCTTGACGCCTGAACGACCGCCGAAAGCAGCCTCTGCCGATGCCCCCATATCACCCGTCGTAGCGCCTAAGAGCGTGATCGAACGTGGTCCCTTGTCCCAATGCTTTTCGTGAACTTGCGACAGGAACTGGAGACTGAAGTCATTGATCGAAAGCGACGGGCCGTTGGAAAGTTCATAGATGCCGACACCGTCCTGCAGCCATGTAATCGGCGCAACATCGTGCGCCTTAAACATATCCAGCCCGTTGGGGAAGATCGATGGCTGCCATGCGTCCCGGCAGAGCTGCCAAAGATCCTTCTGCGGCAGCTGCGTCCAGAAACGCGAAAGGACTTCGAGTGCAACGCTTGAAAAGTCTCGCCCCCGCAGCTGGGCCAGTTCATCAGCGGTGAACTTTGGGTAGTTTTCCGGCACGTAGAGGCCGCCGTCTCGGGCAAGACCTTCAAACGTAATGTCAGCGAAGGTCTTACCGTCTGCGGCGCCGCGCGTCGAGATATAGAGCATGGGAGATCTCCGTGAAGGGAATGACGTCACTCTTGAAAACGACATTCGTTGTGGGATGTCAGACGACGAAGAATTGTTAACGTCGTCCCGAACTATTGATCTGATCGTACCTTAGAAGTCGGCAATTCTCTTTGAAATGACGGAAAGTATTTTTCCTTAATTCACAAACGATAATTGTTTACATTCATGTGCGTTCGACGACATCCACGATTCAGGCTTCCCGATTATGCAATCCAATTGTTCTGATGAATCCCCGGTTTGTGACGATTCAATCTCGAGAAAATCGGTGGTTAGAATGGAAGCACCCTTTTTAAGGAACTCAGTCTTGTCCGACAGCCGTCCATATATGCCTGCCTCAGCACTGTCGGTTCCTGCCTTACCAGATACTTTTTAGATATGCCGCTTCCCAAA
>OIWO01000994.1_pt1 | contig 26793 bp, 20 predicted proteins | sample 1587641 | NCBI WGS metagenome assembly OIWO01 (sample SAMEA3888924, study PRJEB22519) | human gut metagenome | biome: human gut; feature: human-associated habitat; material: faeces | place: Denmark | collected 2010
AGTTCAAAAACAAGCTATGCAACTTAAAATTGGGTACCTTTTTCAGTGCCCTCCCTGGCTTGGGACAGTCTCCTGAACCAGTCAAAATTTTCTAAGTACAACTTCAGAAAATACCTCAAATATAACGTGTTAGATGAATTGTAAACCAAATATATAAAAATGTAATATAATTAGATTTTTAAAAACGGTTATAAGTAAAAATATAAAATATTAATAACAACAATAATAACTTACAAGATGAAGAAAACTTTATTATTTTCCGTTGCATTGGCAGGGCTGATGCTCGGTTCTTGTTCAAGTAGCGATGATCTGAATGGTGGTAACACTCCTGCTAATCAGGATGGTAATGGCTATGTGGCATTTACAATTAATCTGCCTAGCCAGTCTGGTAGCAGCTCTCGTGCTAATGATGATTTCAACGATGGCATGGCAAAAGAGTATTCAGTACAGAATGCTACTCTTATTTTGTTCAATGGTGGTGCTACTGAAGGGAAATCAAGCTTTGTTGAAGCTTATAACTTAAGTACAGCTCCATGGAAGAATGTGGGTACTTCTACAGATAACATCACAACACAGTCAACGAAAATTGTACAGAAGGTTACAAAATCGATTACTAATGCTAAAGCTTTGGTAATTCTCAATAATAACGGTACACTTAATGTAGGTGATGATGGTTCTTTGACTGTTAATGGTACCAAATTTGAAGGTACTTATGCAGAGTTTTTAGCTAAAACAGAAGCAACACAAAACAAGACTCTCACAAAGGACGGATTCTATATGGCCAATGCTCCATTAGCTAATGGTCAGGGTGGTTCTGCTGCTCCAGCTACAGGTACAACAGTTACAACTTTGACAGACTTGAAAGGTAAAATTTACGATACTGAAGCTGAAGCAAAACTCGGTACACCTGCTGAGGTTTATGTTGAGCGTGGAGTAGCTAAGGTGACCCTTAATAAGGGAGAGGTAGCCAAGGCTGATAATGGAACTACAGATAAAGTTGATTTTGCCATTTCTGGTTGGGCTATTGATAATACTAATCCTACAACATATTTGGTTCGTTCAACTAAGGGATTTACTGATTGGATGGGTTATGCTAACGAAAAATGTACAACAAACCCTTACCGTTTTGTCGGTCATACACAAATTGCTTCTGGTTTATATCGTACCTATTTTGCTCAAGATATGAATTATGATACAGATGCTACTGGTTTACAGCGTGTTGCAGAAGCTGATTTTAAAGATGCTTATGGAGATGCAAATCCTCAGTATTGCTTTGAGAATACATTTAATGTAAAACATCAGAATGAGAATCAGACTACTCTTGTTGCAATCAAGGCTAAGTTGAATAGTGGTAAGGATTTCTATATTGTTGGTGGTGATCAAACAACATTGTTTGATAAAACACAGTTGGAAAAACTGATAAAGAATAAGTTCTTGAGCGTTGAAGAAGGTTGGGTTAAAGATAATGCTAAGAATGAAACTACATCAATAGGTGAAGATGATCTTACCTTAACTTTCGACAATGATGCAGCTGGTGTAATCAACTTGACTAGTGTGACTGTAAAATCAGAAAAGTTAAAGGATTCTCCAGCCGCTTTGCCTGCAACTTATCTTGAAGATGTAAAGGCTGCAGTTGGTTCTGTCGTATGTTATAAGAATGGTGTATCTTATTATACTGTTCGCATCAAGCATTTTGGTGACGATTTGACTCCATGGAAAAATGGTGAATTAGATGTTAAGCCTGGATCTGTTTATCCTGATGGTACTAAGACTGCAGAGAATAACTGGCTTGGCCGTTATGGCGTTCTCCGTAACAACTGGTATGATATTACTGTACAGGATGTAAAGGGCTTGGGCTCTGCTACAGTTCCTGAGTTGACCGGTACAACTGATGATGAACTTGAGTCTTACATTGCAGTACGTATCAACGTCCTCTCTTGGGCTAAGCGTACACAGGGTGCTACTTTGCACTAAGATGTAAATACATTATAAGATAAAATATAGAAAATAATAATTGATTAGCGATATGATAGCGCAGAAGATAAATAAATGGTTAAAGGGTGTCATGGCAGCTGCCATGACCCTGGCCGTCGCAACCTCATGCCACGATATGTGGCACCAGGACTACAGCGATTGTCCTAATGGTGTATATGTGAAGTTTAAGTATGATTATAACCTCCAGCGTGCCGACATGTTCAATGACCATGTTGGACAGGTAACGCTGTATGTATTCGACGAGAACGGAAACTATATAACCCAACAGACCGAGACGAATTCTGCGCTATCATCGCCTCTCAAAGACCCAAATTATGTGATGCACGTCGAGAACCTGCAGCCAGGTAAATATCAGTTCCTTGCCCTTGCCGGACAGAATGCATACGCCGACCAGTTAACTTCAGGCCGTGCCAAGTTCGTTCGTACCGCTCCATCGGCTACAGATGATACGATGCAGGAACTGGAAGTGAATCTCGACCATGAAAACAAAGGTGAGTATGATGAGGTTATCAACAACAGCCTTCCGCTCGATACCCTCTGGCATGGTAAACTGCTGGAGGCAATAGAGGTATCATCCTCAAAACCTTCTTATGCAACCATTTCTCTGGTGCGTGATACCAAGAAGATCAATGTGGCGCTTCGTGACCTAGACTCTCCACAGGATATGGATGTCAACGATTACACGATGACCATCGAAGACCATAATGCCCGCATCCTTTGGGATAACTCTCTCGATGAGAGACGTAAACTCATTTATACCCCTCATGCTACATGGAATACGGTAGATGAGAACGAGCAGGGCAAGATAGCCCATGCTGACTTTATGACCTCCCGCATTTTGAAGCACGAAGATTACAACCTGGATGGCCGCCTCCTGATTAAGAACAAGGAGACAGGAAATACGGTAGTGAATGTAGATTTACCAGACCTCTTGAGTCGTCTTCGCACCAGCGAGGAGTACAGTTACAGTGCACAGGAATTCCTAGACCGTGCCTACGATTACAAACTTCAGTTCTTTATTCAGGGTGGCAAGCTCAAGTATTGCTTCATCACCATCAGCGTGAATGTACTGAGTTGGAGCAAGCGCATCCAGTTCGAAGAACTCGGAAAATAAGTTCTACCAGGCTTCATAGTAAGTCTATATAAATAAAGATAGTGTATGTTAAAGATGAAAACGATAATCCGCTCATTGCTAGCCCTTATGCTGGTGATGTCGTTCGCATCCTGTGCGAGCGACAACACTTGCGACTTGCCTATTGCGAATGATAATAGCAAAGTGTTTTTATCCGTTTCTATAAACGTAGCTGGTGAGGACTCACGAACAACAAGAGCGGAAGATAATACTTTTGAACCGAATCCTAATGGTGGAGAACATGGTAATGGCGATCTTAAAGGAGAAACTTATGAGCAAACAGTAAGTAATATGTCTATGCTGTTCTTTCATTCAGACAAGACAGATTTAACAGATGGCGAAACTACCATAGATCGTGTAATCTATTTCCCAACTGTAACTCCTGATGGCAAACGTACCATACCAGTTGAGGTTGATCCGAAGTTTTTGAAAGATACCAATCTTCGTTTCTTGGTCATCGCTAATGTTGGGGACTTATCAGATTATCGTGGCCGTAAGTTATCAGAGGTGCGAGATCAGTTGATTACTGATGTTTTTAAGCGCACCGATGATGCTACCTTTACCAAAAAAGGAGAATTAAGCGGATTTTCAGCATTCGTGATGTCTTCACGTGGACAGAGTTCTTTAACTGAGAAAACCGGTAGTGGAACAGAAACTGATCCTTATCTTTTTGACCATGAGATAGAGCGTTTGGCTGCAAGAATAGACATCATGCCACATACTGAACTTTATAAGTTTGATAAAAAAACTGGTCTCTGCAAATATTGCTATAATGTTAAGCAGGGTACTGATATAATTGGTGGTTTTGTACTGGAGTATGTCCGTCCTTATAACGTATTGACTTCACAGGAATATGTCTTCAAACGTACAGCCAAGAATGCTTCGTTGGATGATTTGCAATACCTCGGTGAGGAAACGGAAGATGCTTCTAAAAACAGTACTAATTATGTGGTAGATCCAACATCTACTGATAAGAGTAAAGCATCTTATAGATATCCAAAGAATACAGTGGAGTATTGGGCAAATGATACTTATGATGATTTCTATAGAACACATAATGCAGGTAAGACCCATACGAATTCTACAGGTGGAAAGGCTACTTTCAATCCGGAAACCGACTATTATATTCTCGATTACGTAAAAGAGAATACATCTTTCGATAATGATGAGCAATATGCAACAGGGCTTGTCTTCAAGGGTAAATATTATGAGGCAGAAGACTGGGATGCAGTAAATGCGGAACCGAAGACAGATCATGAATCGAACGGAAAAGACAAGGCTTACACCTACGTCATTCGACATAGCGACCCTACGGGTACAGGTACAACTTCCGACCCAATGCATTACGGCATAGTCCGCAATAACATCTATCGAGTTCGTATCGATGGAATTACAGGCAAGGGACCGGATGGAATGAAGATTACCCTCAACGTGAGAAAATGGGCAACCTATACTCACGATGAGACTACAATGTAAAAACGAAATAAACAGATAAACAGAAAGTATAGTTTGAACTTAAACTTTCAAAACAATGAAAACGATTAAGACGATACATATGGCATTGATTCTGATGGTGCTAGCCTTTATGACGGCTTGCTCCACAGATAGTGCAGACCCTATACAGGGAGACAGTGGAGGCGATAACCCAGGCGACAAGATTACCGTTCACATGACTCTTTCTACAGCATCTTCTTCCGGAACCAGAGCTACGTTGTGGAATGAGGGCGTAGATGCAGAAAACATGAAGAGCTGGGTAGTAGCCTTTGTGAAAGACAACAAGGTTGTTTCTTATGCAGAGAATACGAATGTATCGGCAGATAAACGAATCCAGGATGATGTCATTATCAAGAATCTTGTCAAGGGTGAAACCTATCAGGTTTATTCCTTCGCCAATCTTACAGCTACAGAACTAGGCATTTCCAAAGATGCAGCCGTCAGTTTCGACAGCAAGAACTGGAAGATGAATGGTAATGGCTTCGATGTTACCACAGGCATTCCAATGAGTAATAAGCAGGAAATAACGATAGATGCTACAGGTAATCCAACCCAAAAAGATCTTTGGGTAGTAAGAATGCTGGCAAAGGTTACATTAAAGTTTAAGAATCCAAGTAAAACGGATTTGGTAATCAATGATATTACTATCAGCGATATTACAAAGAACAGTAATAAGAATGGAGATAAGGAGAATATCAAACTGCTGCCAAATCATACCGATGCAGATAAGGATCAGGTGGAATGTTCCCCGAATCTGGTAGGGCAGGCAGCAACAGAGAGTTATACATATAAGTTGCCTTCACCAAAGACGATAAAAGCAGGTGTAACCGATTATAAATCAGAGAATGAAGTTTCATTCTATGTGAATGAAAGCGCAGCGGGTAATACTTCCAAGTATTTCATCATCAACCTGAATACATCAGCAGGAGTCAAGCGTTACGCCCTGTTCCAGGATTGGACAACGATAGCACGCAACGATCATCACATTCTTCAAATCAAATTAGATGATTACAAGTTGAAGTTTGATGTTCAGTCCTTCTCTGCCATCGGTCTCTATCCATCCATAACAGACAACGGAACCACACTTTCCTATACCTGTTATTACCCAGAAGAGGAATTCCATATCCAGCCAAAGGTAGTAAAAGGTGATGACACCGATGTGTCTGGAACCATCGATTATACCAAAGTAACATGGGAGTTAATCACAGAAGAAGGTATGGCTGATGCCACAGCTGCCGAAGATAATGCCAAGAAGGTGTTTAAAACACTTCCTAAATGGGATAAGACCACCGGCTATTTTGAAGGAACTTTCAATGATGATGCTGCCGACAAACAGCGTGCCCTCTATCAGGTCACAGTCCCTGTACCAGGTGAAACGACAAAGTCTCTTACATACAAGATACTTTTCACCAAGGATTTAAGCAGCTATGCTGCTCGTAAACATACGAGACAGATTTATAGATATAAATAGAATAATATACTAATATTAAAAAACATTGAAGCTTATGTTTAAGTCTAAGATTTTTAATAGTGTAATGAGATATATGTTGGTAGCAATGCTTGCATTGCTGCCAAATGCTATATGGGGAGAGAATTATACGAATAATATTTTTTTGACCGATGTAAACCGCGTATCTATTGATATGCAAAGTATCTTAGGTGGCAGTGATAAATATGCAAAATATAATTATATTGAGTTTTATTTTCTTGACAAGTCTGATGCTATTGTAGATTTAAGTAACATTAAACTTGGTTTGTGGAATAGTGAATCAAATGATGCAAATCCGGATTTTAATGGTGATGGCTTTAAGAAGACCAAGAATTATTATCTTTTTTACAAAGAGAAAAATGGTTGGGGATGCGAAAATTTGTTTAGGTTTAAGATAAATACTACTAATGTAGATCTCTCTGGTTATAAGTTTGTAGTAAAGGCTTCTAATACGAATAATTTTGAAACAGATAAGACAACGGCAGATGTTACATATACTTATCAGCTTTATTCTCAGAGTGATGTTGATGCTGTAACCTTCACCAAGGCAACTGCTCCTACTTTGGTGAAATCTGCTTATGCTTTAAAAGAAGGAAAGAAATGTATCTTCAGTGGTGCTTCTATATATGATGAGATTAAATCTATCTTGGGTGTTTCGTCTAAAGAAGATATTAAGGACTTCTATATACGTTGGACTATAAAACATACAGATGGCACCAAAGTAGATAATCTTACTGTCTCTTCAGGAAAAATACAGAAGCGTAATGATGTTGACTATATTTACTTTAATAATACAGGTTCCTCAATCCAAGCAAAAGACTTGGATGTTACCTTAGAGTTGCCTAGTGGTGAGTCTTTGGAAGACATAAATTTATCTTTTGTTATTTCCAAAAACATCTCAGAACTGACTTCAAAATATGGTATTGTTGAGAAAGAGCCGACTTTGGATGCAAAGTTTAATGTTCAGCTTTTGGATAATAAGTATAGCATGCCTTTCAATCATTATGTAGGCCATGCTAATACTGCATTTGACGAAAAGGGTAGGCAGCAGACTGCTGAATGGGAGTACTATGTCTATGTGAAAGATGCTAATGAGCAAGTAGAGTTAGTGCTGCCATTCGACAAATATGAAAATGGAATAGGATCGGGAACGCCACTTGAGCCACGAGGTTATTTCAGATGGTATGATTTTAATACAGATAAAGCTAATGATAATTTAAGTCCAGTTACAGGGACCGGAGCATCAACTCTTCTGAATCATATAAAATCAGAGGGTAAAGACTATGGTCTGTTTGCTTTCAATATTTCTCAAGACCCTGTTAGTAAGAATGTTGGTGTTATGTATACTGCACCTGCAGGAGCTTCATCTGATGGATGGACTGGTGAAGATATTGCCTGTGATGTGAGCCGTTATATTGATGGTTTAGATGCTACAAAAACTTATCTTGTACATGAGCCAACGCTCTCTATCAGATACATTTTCCATATCCGTTCTGCCAAGCAGTTAGCAGACAATATTATGAATACGGCTATTGGCAAAAATCTTGAAAGAGCAGGTTATAGAACTTATGAGGATGGTAAGTATATAACAGTTGGTATGAAGGATAAAAGTTCTATTGTTACTCTTCGACTGGATTTGTCAGATGCTACGAAATATTATTTCCATCCATTAGCAAATGATGTATATAAGCAAGATGGAGCTTCTTTTGGTTTCACTAATCGGGTATATTATGTAGATGAAAAGGACAAACTCGTAGAATCCAACTTCGATAAAAATAAATTATGCAAGGCAACTAAGATTGAATGGTGGGCGTATGATAAGACCAAGACCTATTGTCTATGTTTAGGTACCAAGACCGACCGTTTCTTTAATTTGAAGATGGAAGATCTTGATAAACCCTGGATGCCTGCATCTATAACGGGATCAAATAAGAGCTTTACATTTGAATATGGAGATCCTGTATTCATAGTTGCATATGCAATGGATGATGACGAAAACCGTTGTCCTATTGCCAACTTCGATGTTCGATTCATGAATAATCATCCGATGACTAAAGATGAGATAACTAAGGCTGGATTAAATAACAGACTGATTAGTTATCTTGACGAGCATTATAAAATGGCTACCAAGCCAATTACATTTGATGATGATGATGTAGAACAGACTGTGGCTGCTCCTACAAATCCGGATGACAACCAGGACCGATTGCCATCTAAATGGGATCGCCGTGCTTATAGTTTCGTATATCGTGATCTGATTGACTACGATGCTGCTAATTATAATGGTCAGAATATCGGTCATTCTCCACTTCATGGAGATTATTGCTTGTATAAATCTGCCAATGTTAATGGTATTTCCGGTAATGGTGAGTCACTTAAAGATGGATATCTTTGGTGGCAAAGTGGAATGTTACATGATAAGACTTATGAGATAACCAATGGTTCTCAGTATGGGCACTTCCTCTATGTGGATGCATCAGACGAAAGTAGAAAAATCGCCGCTGCAGATTTCACGGCAGATCTCTGTACAGGACAGCAACTTATCTTCACAGCGGGTGTTGCTGACATGACTAAAGCGGATACTAAGCCACAGATTATGTTTAAACTATTTGGTGTTAAAAGAAATGTCAATGATGATATTGTTGAAAAACACCTGATACATAGTTTTGCGTCTGGTGATTTTAAGACTAATGTAGAAAAATTGAAACCGGTAACTTGGTACCAGGTATATGGTAAGATTACTTTGCAAAAAGAGTCAAATGTAGAGCAGTATTCAGATTTCCGACTGGAGATTGATAATTACTGTAGCAATACTGATGGTGCCGACTATGCCGTAGATGATATCCGTATGTATCTTGCGCCGGCTAAGGTTCAGGTGATTCAGGAAAAGCCGGTATGTAACGGTGCTACAACTGGAACCATCAAGCTGAAGATACGTGCTATCCACGAGACCTTGAATGCGATTTTGGGACATAAAAATACAAAGATCTATTTCAGATTTGTGGGTGAAGATGGAAATCCTGTAAAAACGGATTATTCTTATACCTTAAAGGATAGAACGACCGGTAATACAAGTACTGTTCCTGGCACAGAATATGGTACTGTTGATGTATACGATTCAGAGGAAACCTGTAAGAACTTTGAGATCGATGGTACTAATATGATTGAGCAAGATAGTGAAGGTGAAACCTATATTGTTATCAGCAATAAGGATTTTCCTTTGACTACGGGTAAGAAGTATTATGTATCTGTATCAACAGAAGATCCAGCCAAGGGAAATGCTAATTGGGGTACACCTGCTGAGGTCTGCTCGTTGTACAGTAACTGGTTTGAAATGGTTAGCCAGCATCCAATCATTACTGATACCAAGGGCAATATCGTAACGGATTATAAGATCCCTTGCGATCAAGCTGACAACTATGAGGTTAAAATCAAGGGACAATTGACTACAACCGATCCTAATAGTGGCGGTAAGATAACATTGGATAATGTGGAGTTCTTCTGGTATATTAATGATCCTTCAGTAGCTTCCAACAAGCTGAACGAAACAGCCAGCAACACAATCACTATCAGCAAGGAAAAGCTTCCTTTGGGTGAAACACATAAAATCTTTATGTTGCCAAAAGGAACTCAGAATTCAGATGGTTATATTCCATACGAAATCAATGGTAAGACCTATCTGTTGTGTACAGGTGCTATACCGGTAGATTTACGTGTGATGAAGGATGGACCACAGCTTAACTTCGGTTTCAATGATGTGGATTATCCATTTAATGATGGCAGTTATGAGGCATCGCTTCGTATCGGTTTGCCACAGCTGGAGAAGTTGAAGGCTTCTAAGGGATATTTGAAGGTACCTCTTCATAGTGCTACGATGAGAGATGGAACAGCTATTACTGAACCTCTTACTTTCATTGATGATAGTAGAACTCCTGCTGTTACTTCGAATAAGGTAATTGTTGCATCTACTAATGATCCTTTATGGGAAACGAAGTTGAATACTCAGGTTGCAACATTGGAGAACGAAGAGCTGCCTGCTTTTGATAAAACGACTCAGGCTACTCTCAACCTCAAGTTTGAAGATAATGCAGTTGCTAATTTCCACGAGGGATATTACTATGTACTCCGACTCGCTTACGAGAAGAGAGCAGCTTCTGCGGCAACTACTAATTGCCCTGGCGAGTCTTATCTCAAGTTGAAGATAGTACCGGAGTTCATTACCTGGACTCCTACTGCAGATGGCGGTATGAATGCCAACTGGAACAATGATGATAACTGGCATCGCTCATCTTCTACAGAATTGTATGATGATAAGTATACAGATTATCTGGCTTATGGAAGCAGTATGTCGGGTACGCCAACATCTGCGAAGGATATTCCTACTCAGAACAGCTATGTGCCAATGAAGTTTACCAAGGTAACCATTGGCAATCTGAATGGTTTGCCATTCCCTGACCTCGGCAATGTGGTTTACCGTAGCACCAATCAGATTGCTACCAAACTGACCAATGGCAAGGGTAATGAAGCCACGAAGTATATCCAGTACGACTTCATGGCTATCTGGAATGAGGCAGATGCCAATAAGGGATTTGGTACTGATGGTAATCTGAAGTGCGAGAAGTTCTATGGCAATACCTGCCATCAGATTTACTTCAAGCCTCAGGGCGAGCTTCGCGACCAGTGCTATCTGGTATATGACAAGGCTTGGGTAGAGAAGGAACTGGTGCCTAACAAGTGGTACACCATGGCTTCGCCTCTGCAGTATATCTACGCCGGTGATATGTATGTGCCAGCAAAGGATGGACGACAGGAAACCAAGGCGTTTACGGATATCACATTTGATACGAATGTATATAGCCGAAGCAAGTATCCGGTTTATCAGAGAGCTTGGATGAAGAGTGATGTGAAGGAAATCACACCTAAGAGTGATTATCCTGCATCTCATTACCCAAGTGTAGCTGCTCCAGAAAATGTTGATATGAATCTCGGCTACTGGAGCCATGTATATAATAAGGTAGACGAGAGCTATGCCGCAGATGGAACCTTCGGTGGTTTCTCTATCAAGGCGGGTAATGCGCTCCTGCCAAAGAGACCTACAGATGGTACTACATTGCCAAAGGCGCTCCTCCGTTTGCCTAAGGCTGATACCGAATATCAGTACTTCGATTATAACGGAACAGGGAACTCTTCAAGCAAGACTCCGGTTACGAAGGATCCTAAAGGTCATGGCAAACTTCTCGTTGCTTTCAACAACGATGAGAAGACATTCGCAGAGAAGACCCAGGACTTGGGAACAGATAACGCCAGCGGATTCTATCTCGTGGCTAATCCATATACCTGCTCTATCTCGATGGCTAAGTTCTTCGAGGCTAATACTGGTTTGCAAAAGGCAATATGGATGGTAGAGAATGGCGAGGTGAAAGCGATTTCCAATGCAGAATTGGATAAGCAGAACTACGCTATCCAGCCTACCCAGTCGTTCTTTGTTAAGAAGAATGCTGGCGCTGCTATTAGAGAAGTAAGATTCACTTCTACGATGTGTGTTGACCGCACCATTACTCCTGGCCTGCAGATGGCATCTGACTATGTAAAGAGCATTGAAGCAACGACAGAGAATTCCAGCGGCCAGACCTCAAAGGCACGCATTGCTTTGCGTCCGGAGGCTTCTGCCGACTATGATGACCAGGAGGATGTGGATCTCTTGTATGATCAGAACCTGAAGGATGTTCCGCAGGTTTATACCGTTGCCGGCAACGAGGCGGTGGCTGTGAATGCTGTTCCTGAGTTGTCCTGGATTCCGCTCGGTATCGTGAGCCAGCAGGCAGAAGAGGTTTCACTCACCCTGAAGGGTGTGAACAAGCTTGATGCTCCGGTTTATCTCTACGATGCTGCATCGGCAAGCTTTACAGAAGTTCATGAAGGCGAGGCTGTGAAGGTGAAGGCGGGTGACCACGGAAGATACTTCCTCACCCAGACCCGTACCTCAACCGGCATCGACCGCATGGAGACTGAAGAGCAGAGTGCACCTGTGAAGGTTTACTCACCAGCTGCAGGCATGATCGTTGTTTCTGCCTTGGGTGGTGAGAAACTCGACAGGGTTCAGGTATTTACATTGGATGGCAAGATGGTTCACAGTTATCAGTTGCCTGATAAGCAGAGAATGATTCTCCGTGTTCCATCCGGCATTTACATCGTGAAGGCATCTACCCAGTCCTGTGCTCAGGCTAAGGGTCAGAAGATTTCAGTAAGATAGTATATTCTGGTTTTTAAATAGCAATACTTATTTTTTGATAATCCTTTTATACCCACATTATCTGATACCTTACTAATATAGGGGCATCTTTGTTTCTTTGGTAGAGACGAAGGTGTCCCTATCATTTTTATTATTTTTTTTAACACGCATAATTTGCTAGTTTCCAACAATTATCTTATATTTGCAAAGAGTTTCTGTGTCTTTTATGTAGAGATTCAGATGAACGACATCAAAAAACGAGCTTGATTCGCATGATGAAAGAGACAAATATACACTCACAGGTTACGTCCACTATTGCAGGGGACGACGGCGAAGCCGTGGCAAAAAGTGAAGAAAACGCTAAGAAAAAGGTTCTGGAAAAGCCTAATGAAGGGCTTGAAAAACCTGCTGATGCAGGATGGTATGTGGCTGTAGTGAGAGTGAATTGTGAAACGAGAATAGCTGATTCTATACGAATCAATCTTAATCACAATCATGTTTGGTTTGATTACTGGATTCCCAAGGTAAAAGTAGTTTATATAGACAAACGTTCCAATAAGCGAAAAGTGAAAGAAAAGCTATTTCTTTCCACTTTCATCTTTTGCAATGTTTCTCCGAGACAACTTGACAATATCCGCTTCCGTTCGGATGTGTATAAGATGCTGACGATGCCAGGTCAAAGGAAAATATATCAAATTCCCGACCAGGTTGTTGCCAACTATCGATATTTTGTAGAGAATGATGAAGAGCCTGTCACTGCTGCCCCTGTTCCTTTGAAGAAAGGAATCAAAGTGCGAGTGGTAGCAGGTAGCATGAAAGGTGTGGAAGCATACGTACAGAGCTATAATGGCAAGAAAGCAGTCATCGGCAGCGAAATCAAGTATATCAGTGGTGCAACGCTTACGATAAGTAGAAATTTACTCGAAGTCGTTGAAGAAGATTGAGTTGTAGAAAGATCTTGTTGTATAAAAAAACTATGAGTTATCTGAGTAAAATGTTATAGTAAGTTATAGCCCAGCGGTCCCATCCCGCACAACCATGGCGAGGGCTTTGATGCCCCGCCAACCTTATAGCGTAGCGGTTCCGAGCACCGAGTAGGGCGGTTACATCCTTCCTTTCTGAGAAGGGAAGGCTTGGTTAGGATGTGGAGCTCTCCTTGCAGGAGAGACGGAGAGGTAGAAAAATCAGCACAAATGGAAAAGCGAATGCGTGATGACTATCGCTGCAGAACCGGTAAGGAAGCAGAATCATTTTGTGTGTTGTAATGTTTAGCCCTAAGCCAAGTATAGGTTAATAAATGCATTTTTTCTCTTAATTCCTTGGTGATTACGAAAGAAAGTCGTAAATTTGCAGACAAAGATTAAAATAAAGGAGAATGTATTATGTTGATAAGTAATGTATCACAAGATAGAACCATTCCTTATTGGGATGAAATCAGGAATTTAAGCATTGAGGATAAATATTCCTTGATAGCTAAAATTGAGTCTTCTTTGGGCGATGTTGATATAAGTGAGTCGACTAATTCGATTCATGGGATACCACGTGAGGTGATGATTGCAGCTGCAGAATATGCTCTGAAGGAAAATAGAGCAGGTCGCTGCATTCCAAATTCGCAAGTTGAGTCTTTTATCAAAGCAAAAAGAGGATGGAAGTAGTTTGGTCTGACTTGGCTTTGACGCAGTTAGATGAAGTCATGGACTATGTGGAAGAACATTTTGGCTTATTAACCTCTCAAAAAGTTCTCCATAATATCTTGGAAAAGACAGATGAACTGGCTCAATATTCCACACATGGCATATATGATGCTCGCTACACTTTGCGGGTATCTGGTCAGGATATGGTTATACGCCACTTGTTGTTAGCTCCAAACCGTGTCTATTATTTGATAGATGGCGAGCAAATTGTAATTATGGGGATAGTTCATGTCAAGCGGTCTCCGCAAGCCGTAACTTCTATGATCAAACGCTTTTTAGAAGAATATGACAAATAGGTAAGTCTTCAGAAAATTGATGCTGTCAGCAACTGTTCGGAAATTCCGAACAGTTAGTAAAGAAGGCAATCGTATGATTACACGTAATATGGATTACTCCGCCATAACCCTGATGGGCACCTCTCCAGAGGTAATCCTCTCAAAAGTAGAATAAAAAATAATATTCCTCATTCGAGTGGCGACAAGCGCAGAGCGATACTGCAATGAGGAACAAAAATGGTGGTCTCAACCAGCAAGTTATAGCAAGTTGTCCCCCGGCGGTCCCATCCCGCAAAATTTGGCGAGGGCTTTGATGCCCCGCCAACCTTATAGCGTAGCGGTTCCGAGCACCGAGTAGGGCGGTTACATCCCTAATCCCTATGGTAGGGATTTATGGCTTGGGTATAGGGTAAGGACCCCCTCTTCGCAAGAGGGGGACAGGGGAGTCGAAAATTGTTATAGGGCGTTAGCTGCTTATTACGAAGCATGTAATGCTGAAAGATTTCGCTTCACCATTCGATATTAACATAGACCTCTACAAGTAATTGGTCAGAGTTGTAAAAACTCCCCCAAATATTTGGTAGTTTCAAAGAAAAAACTTATATTTGCAGGCAAAAAAGGAGATACAATTATGAACACAATAGCAATTGACAGCAATATATATAAAGGTGCAGAAAGTTATGCTAAATTACATAATATTAGTGTGACGGCTGCAATAGAAAAGGCGATTTCTTTGTTTTTGCAAAAGGTTCAACCTAAGCAAAAGCTATTAGAAACTGCTGAGTTTAATGATGCTTTGTCTTATGTTAAAACATTAAAGGCAAAAGGTGGCAAGCCGATACCGGCAGATGAAAATAGCTTAGATGCGTTGGTTGATAAAAAATATGCATTATGAGAGTTTTTATAGATACGAATATCTTAATAGATTTCGTTGTAAATCGGAAAGGCTTTTCTGAAGATGCAGATAAACTCTTTGCCCTTGGAATAACAGGAGACATAAAGTTGATGACATCAGCTTTGTCTTATGTTACAGCCATGTATATAGCACACAAGTATGAGTATCAAAATGTAAAAGAAACTCTTCTGGCGGTGTCGAATTTTGTAGATGTTTTGGACTTGCAAGGCAATACGGTAATTGAAATGCTCTCTTCTGATTGGAAGGATTATGAAGATGCAACTCAAAATGCCACAGCTTTGCGAGCTGAGGGAGATTGTATTGTAACTCGTAACAAGAAGGATTTGTACGGAAAAAGAGGAGGATTAAAAAAACAAATATGATACTATAAGTGAAGCATTTTAACACTTGTAAGGATGAACTCGATTTTGATAGAAGAGGGATGATCTGGGAGTATTCACGAAAGAGCAAGAAAACGAAAAAAGAGAGCTAAGAAACATGGCATTTACAATTATCTGTATTCATCCGATAGTAGGATGCAAATATCTAAAGATACTAAAAGAGGACGAATATTATTTCTTCAATGATTGGTATCGAGAGGAGAATGGATGTGTTGTAAGAAATGATGACGATGCATTCAAACGTCACTTCTTTGGTGAAAAGGTAAGTGTTCAGGCAGTTGTCGGAAAGAACGGTAGTGGCAAGAGTTCGCTTTTGGAGCTGATATATAGAATTTTGAACAATTTCTCATACGTGGCTACAGAAGGGGCCTATAGGGCAACTGCGGAAAGACTGTATTATATCAGAGAGATAAAGGCTGAACTGTATTATGAGTTGGAAGGACAACAGGGATGCATTAAAGTGGAAGATGATACGGTTACATTTACGTATGGCGACGAGGCACCTATAGAATTATACTTCTCCGGGAGCAGAAATTATGAGGAAACAGACGGCTGGCTTAACGCCAGGCCATTGGACGGGTATGAGCATAAGGTCATACGTGGAATGGAAAGACAAACAATATGGGAAATCATACAAAAGACACTTAATCACTTCTTCTATTCTCTTGTGGTGAATTATTCTATCCAATCTTTGAACCCTTGTGACTATGAGGATGAAGAAGCCTATGGAGATGATGCAGATGATTGGGCTGATAATTCTTGGCTGACGAGCCTATATAGGAAGAATGATGGCTATATGGTTCCTATTGGATTTGAGCCCTATAGAGGGAACAACCAGATAGACTTGGTAAACCAAAAGGAATTGGCAGAGGATAGAATTGCGGCGTTGCTAATCGATGCTGAAAAACATGAGCATAAATTGTTGCCAGGGTATAGTTATAGTTCGATAGATTTTACTTATGACCAAAAGTTTTCTTTAAGATTTGATCATCCGGCTGAAGATGGTGATAATATCACGGATGCAATACAGAAAATAGCGGAGGACTTGAACAGTGAAAGAAGTAATCTCTTTTTTGAGTTCTATGGAATTGACGCGGGCTATAAGCAGAATGGTTGTCACTTCTTTAAGCGGGCTTTTATGTATCTGATAGATAAAACTTTCAGCGTAAGCCGTAATTATCCAGACTATGAAGATTACTCTGAACTTTCGGATGCTTTCTTTGACTTGGAGCGTGAACTGCTTCCACAAGAAAAAGATATGGTAGTCTCGCTTATAGAGAGAGTCAAGGAGGAACCATCGCATATCGGTATGAAAGTTCATCAGACGTTGCATTTCCTTGAGAGGCTTATTCATATTGATGAGGCTGAACAATATAAAATGGATGATAATGGATTCTCTTATGAAGAATACATACAGCATTTCTTCCCTGAAATGGATATTGAAGGCCCTAAAGCTATTATGGAGTATTACCCGCCGCCTATCTTCAGGAACTATATCTACCTGAAAAATGACATGGATCAGGAATGCATAGAGTTTCCGATGCTGAGTTCTGGTGAAAGGCAATACCTTTTCACACTATCAGCTTACCTATATCATTTGAGGAATATCATTTCTGTACCTGAGAATGCCGGAAGGGTGAAGTATCATAATGTCTGTTTGTTTTTGGATGAGATAGAACTTTGCTTCCATCCTGAATACCAGAGGCTATTTGTGGCAAACTTGCTTCAGAGTTTGGAGGACAATAAAGTGACAGATAGTGTAAATGTGAACGTGATACTAACGACACATTCTCCCTTTGTGCTATCAGATATTCCGCAGTGTAATATCCTATATCTTGAAAATGGGGAAGATGCAAGGGAACAGATGAAGGTGAAGACTTTCGCCTCTAACATCAATGAGCTGTTAGCTGAAAGTTTCTTTCTGAAAGGAGGATTTGTAGGTGAGTTCGCTAGTCAAGTGGTTAATGACTTGGCTAATTTCCTTTTGGAAAAGCAATGTAAACGCAGATGGGATATTGTGTCGGCAGATCAAATGATAGAGGCTGTTGGCGATGATGTTGTGAAGATACAGCTACGTAAGTTGTTTGTTCGAAAGTTCGGGAAAAATAATCAAGTATATAAGACGTGGGTGCAAAAAGAATTTGAGAGATTAGGCTTGAACCAAGAGAACCGATGAGAAGAATTCTGATTGATGATAGGATAAAGAAGCTCGCTGCTGAATACGTGAAGAAACTGCCACTAGTGGTGGGTGATGTAAAAGCAGATTTGCAGATTTTGGCTGATGACTTAAAAAAAAAGTCAACAGAGATTCTGATATGTACACCTGAAGAGGGAAAGAAGGCAAAAGGCAAATCAAGCGTCAGAAAAAAGACGCTGCCCGATGCGATTGAGGCTGCAAATGCAGAGCAACCGCTGAAGGACAAACAGGAGAAATTTAAAGGCGTTAGTCATAAGGGAAGTGAATATCTCAGGGTATCAGTGTATGTTGAGAAGATTGTAGAGAAATATGACGATCTCAATAATATGCTGCCGTCCAAGTATGATGAATGCTTTTCTTATATCAATAGTGCTTTAAAAGGTGTCGCTATAGATGATATTTGGGTAAAGTTTAAAGGAAATAAGGATAAGCGACCACTCTATGAGGTGATAGTTGATGTAATGGGTTACGATAAAGTAAGAGCAGGGTTGATGCCTAACTATGTGAAGATGCTTGAGATTAGATCATGCATTTATTGTAATGCCCAGTTTGCTATGACAACGCTTATAGAGGATGTGCATGAGAAGATAAAGACAGGAAAGAGAGGACGCCCCAAAGAAGCGAGGGTGATACCATTGATGGGCGGTTACTATGAATTGGATCATAATAGGCCAAAGTCGAAATACCCGTTCTTGTGTACAAACTTCTATAACCTACAACCTTGCTGTGGATCATGTAACAAACGTAAATCTGCACAAGACTTGCCATACTCATTATATTATGAAGACGGTGAACCGCATCCCTCCCCGCTTCATTTCGCTATTAGCCCACAGGATGTAATTGCTTTCCAGACAAAAGGAAAGTGTAGAGGAATAAAAGCATATCTTTGTGATGATGAAAAACCAGGCCAGCCTGTCGTAGCAAAGAAAGATGGAACCCTCGCAGAGCGTTTTAACTTTATTTTCGACATAGATAAGATTTATGCTGAACATGAAGATGAAGTAGAAGAATTGCTATGGCGTAATAGGATATATACAAAGGGAATTGTAGATGCTGCGAATCAACAATTTGCAGATTTGGATATTGAGGGATTTGACTTTGACAGATATATTCTTGGAACATACGCCAAGAAGGATGAGGCTTTGAAACGTCCACTTACGGTGATGAAGCAGGATGTCTGGGAGCAGATTATGAAAGTGGAATAGAATATGAGCGTGGAGAAATTAATTGGATCCTGGGAATTGAAAAGTAAGATTGGTAGCGGAGGCAATGGCGAGGTTTGGGAATGCACAGACCAAACAGGAAATGCATTTGCTATGAAAATCCTAACTAAGACAACAGGAGAAGCGTATCAACGATTCTTGGATGAGGTGAAAGTAATGCTTTCTCATCAAGGTGCCGATGGAATGTTGCCAGTGATTGACTTCAATCTTCATGAATTAAATGGCTCAGAGCAGACAGAAAAAGATCTTTACTATGTTATGCCTTTGGCAATTCCTGCAAAAGAACGCTTGTTTGGATGTATCTTTGAAGAGAAATTGAATGCCATCAGGGATATTCTAAAGATGTTATGTCTACTTCATCATCAAGGTATTGCTCACAGGGATATCAAGATTGAAAACATATTGATGTATCAAGAGCACTATGTGTTATCTGATTTTGGACTCGTTTTCTATCAAGATAAACCTCGTGTGACGAAAACCGACGAGCGTATGGGAGCAAGGAGGACATTAGCCCCAGAAATGGAACGGCCTGGCTCAAAGAATGCCGATCCGTTTAAGGCTGATGTATATTCTATTGCGAAAACCATTTGGGTGATACTGACAGAATATCCCGATAGTTTTGAAGGTCAATATAGTAGGAATCAAGTTACCAGACTTGAAGACAATGTAAAGTGTCCAAGAGGCACATATTTTACACCATTAGGAGAATTGCTAGCAGAATGTACAGATGTGCTGCCTGACAATAGACCTAATATTGAACAAGTTTTGGCTAGGTACGAGGAATGGGAGAAAATGCAGGATGATTTTGCAAAAAGTAATCGCAGTCAGTGGGTTGAAGTAATTAAGGCGTTGTTTCCTTATTCAGTTCCGACACATGCCGAATGGACGGATATTAAAGAAATAAAAAATGTGCTCAACATGATTAGTCACTATGACAGTTTGAATCATCTGTTCTTCCCCTCTGGCGGTGGATTAGACTTGGATGCTGTATTTGATTCTTATGAGGAGCATTGCTTAGAAATGGATTTTGGTGGGTTGAGGCAGATCTTCAACCCGAAAATCCTGATCTTCGAATCGATAGGTGAAGATTTGTTGTGGAATTATTTCCGAATGGAGTGTAATCCATTAGAGCCTGCACTTAAATCAACTCCCAAAGACAGTTATGATGAAGGAGTATCAGAGATGTCACCGCTCGAGTATAAGGATTATCGCGTAATGGAAGATGGTGACCTCGCCAAACAAGATGGATATAATGTAACGGACTATTCTCGACAAGTAACTCGCCAATTAAAGGGCAGTTATGTGATATTCAGTAAAAACTCGCTATATAACAGGACTACGGGTACTTATGACGGCAGACATGACAAGATGAGTACTGAAACCTTTAGAGCTTACATCGAAAAAGCATATAATAAATATAAGAAAGCGGAGGATAATGTCTTTCTCAATGACTTTTAAAATCCAATAAAGAATTAATTTTATTAAACTTAGATAGTTTATGGCAATATTTGAACCAAATATTTATATGAGGGAGATTAAAGAACTATATTCCGAGGAACTTGCCTTGTTGAAGCAGATTCGAAGCTATGGGAGAGAACATTCACAAGGTAAAATGGAGCGGGTTGAGAAGATTAAGTTACTCTTGTTATTTCGTATCTACTCGAATCTGTATTCTTCTCTGCTCTTAACTGTGCAGGTCTTGAAAACTGGAAAGATTTCATTCTTTCAGTTACCGATAGGCTTGTTGTTGCGTTGTTGCTTTACCGATTGTTTGTTCGCCCTATACATACAGCGGGCTGGCAAGGAACGAGCTTACGAGGAACTGGATCTGAGAACAATAGAGTATGCCAACTCAATGTTGGAGCGCAAAGAGGTATACAGAGATCAGGTGAAAAGTACGGGAAAGATACTTGATGATGTCTTTATAGACCATTTGTGGGAGTTGACGATGGAAGACAATTTCTTGGAACTGCTGACACTTGACGACAATCTGGAAGAATTGACGGTAATAAAGCAATCGAAAGGACAACTGAAAGACGCTGGTTTCACTAAACAAAATAGTATTAAGACAAAGGATATTGTTGACTTCTTGGTTGCTATACCTGAACTCAAATCTGTGGCTATGCGATTATATCACTACTTCAAATATTTCTCGCAGTATGAGCATTTCTCAGAAAATGGGCAAGGGGATGTACTTGCATCAATGGAGAAGGATGGTAATGATAACATCCATTTGCCTTCAGCCATTAGGGCACTGGGTGTTGGGATGGAAGAGGTGATGAAGAATAGATTGTCAAAGATGAATAAATAAAGAGGTTAACACAAAATAAGGATATGAGTACATTCGTATTAATGGAACTATGTAAGCAGAGTGGAGTTAAAAATGTTATATATCAACTTTTGGCTCCAAGCATAACTTTAAATCTCGATGAAGTTGAAGAAAATCGCAGCTATGCTGTGATTATCGATAAGGGTATTCGTTATTGTTTGACTGGTAATTCTGGTATATATGATGAAGAAGCCTCCTATGTGTTGTTGACAGATAGAACTCCTACGAAGCAAAAGCTCATTGACAATGAGATCAAGCAGAGAAAGTGGATAAAGCATCCTAATCAAATTGAGGCTTCACCCGATGATGTAATAAATTCATGGGAAAACAGGTTCCACTTCAAACTAGAGAAAAATGAGGCTCATCCCGGATTAAGAAGACCGCAATTAGGTGCTTTGCATGCTTTACTTAGCCATATGCTATCACCTACAGAAACAGCGACAGTGGTGCTGCCAACTGGAACTGGTAAGACAGAAACGATGATGTCAGCTTTAGTAGCAGGCAGGTGTAATAGAGTACTTGTAACTGTGCCGACAAATGCTCTTCGAGGACAATTATTCAATAAGTTCAAAACTTTAGGCATTCTTAAAAAAGCAAAATTTGAAATTGTTGATAAAGAAGCATTATATCCTATAGTAGGGGTTATAACGTCTGCATTTGAAGGGGAAGATCAACTAAAGAGCTTTATTAGACAATGCAATGTGGTGATAACAACAATGCAGATTATTGACCATGCTCCAGAAGAACAGCAGGATGTATATGTGTCATCATTTTCAAATGTGTTTGTTGATGAGGCGCACCATATTGTAGCCACATCATGGAGGAAGTTTTCTGACAGATTCCCAAGACATCAATTGGTTCAATTCACTGCAACGCCGTTCAGAAATGATGGGCAACGACTTGATGGTAAAATAATATTTAACTATCCTTTGCGCCAAGCACAAAAAGATGGTTATTATCGCACTATACATTTCCTGCCAGTCAGGGAATACGGTGAAGAGGCCATTGCTGATAAAGCTATTGCTGAAAAGGCTGTTGAGAAACTAAAAGACGATCAGAAGCGTTACCAGCATATAATGATGGCTCGGTGTGAGACAAAGAGTCGAGCACAGGCAGTCTACAAGATATACAAAGAGTTATGCCCAGAACTAAGAATTGTGTTATTATATTCCGGCTGCCCTGATTATATTGAGAACTATAATAAAGTTCTTAAACGAGATGTAGACATTGTGGTTTGTGTGAATATGCTTGGTGAAGGATTTGATTTGCCAGAACTTAAGATTGCAGCATTCCACGATATCAGAAAAAGCCTGCCAATAACATTGCAATTTTCTGGACGATTTACACGAACTAGCCGTGATGCGGAGTTGGGGGATGCTTCTTTTGTGGCAAATATTGCAGACCTTACAGTTAAGCAGGAACTTGATAGCCTCTATGAAGAAGATGCTGATTGGAATATTCTTTTAGCCGATGCAAATGACAATAAGGTTACAGCTGAAAAAGAGTTTAAAGACTTTATTGAAGGATTTAAGTCGGGAACGGATGCCCAAATCCCTGTAAGCAGTATCTACCCAAAGTTTAGTACTGTCGTATATCAGAGCTACGCAAAAGGATGGCACCCTGAGGATTTTTACAAAGGTATTAGAGGCTATGATAAACTTGATTATCAGTCTTATGACATTAATGAAAATGAAAAGCTGCTTGTGGCAGTGATGGCAAAGGAACAGAATGTCGAAGGTATAAAGGTTAAGGATGTAAGGACTATGGCCTGGAGCTATTTGGTGCTGTTTTGGGATGAAAAGAAGAATCTGTTATACATTAACAGCCTAGATAATGCCAGCCTATATCATGAAGTGGCTAAGCATGTAGTAGGGGCTCCGGGGAAAGCCCCAAAGTTAATAAGTGGAGTTGATGTTTTCAAGACCTTCCATAATTTAAAGAGGACAAAATTAAGGAATGTTGGGCTGAAAGTCTATCTTGGGAAAGATATTCGCTTTAGAATGCATGCAGGGCGCGATGTTGAGAATGGGCTATCTCGCATTGAGAAAATGAACAGCGAGAAATCCTTTGTAGTGGGTGATGGTTTTGAGAACGGAGAGAAAACATCCATAGGAGCATCGTACAAAGGGAGAATATGGAGCCTAAGTGGCAATGGAAATATTCTTGCGTTTAAGAATTGGTGTATGGAGCAGGGCGAGAAACTCACAAATCCAAATATCGATGCGAATCAAATACTCAAAGAAACACTGATTCCAAAGATGATTAAAGAAATGCCAGTAGATACAATTCCTTTCAGTATAGATTGGGATGATGAGATGTGGAGAGAGTTAGAGACTCGTTACAGTTTTAAACTGTTAGGATCGGAGTCTTATATGTACAATACTGAAATTGAACTTTGTGAGAATGCTCTAGAAGGGAATAAGGTACGTTTTGCAGTATGTAATAGTGAACAGCATGTGGAGTTTCAGCTAGAGCTGTTTGAAAATAATGAAAATGAGAAGAATAAATTTCCCGACTATAGGATTAAACAATTGACGCATGGTGAGGCTTTGATACAGTTTGGGACGAGGACGCTAAAATTGACAGATTTCTTTGAGAAAGAAGAAAATGTACCGATAATCTATTTCACCAATGGGTCTAGCCTTCGTGGTAATGAGTACATTGTCTTAAGTGCTACACCAACACTCTATGATAAAAACAGCTTGCAAGAGTGGGACTGGGAAGACGTTAATTTGCTTAAAGAATCACAAGGAGTGCGGCCACATCTTAAGACGGATTCTATTCAATACAATGTAATACAAACGCTTGTGCGGCAGGACTACGATATTGTGTATGACGATGACAATGCCGGCGAGATAGCTGATGTAATTACGCTCAAATTAATTGAGAATGAAATTCATGTGGAGTTATATCATTTGAAGTTTGCACATGAAGGTAAGATAACCTCGCAGATTGCAAACTTTTATGAAGTATGTGGACAGGCTCAGAAATCTGCAAATTGGAAATATAAAGAGGCAGAAGAGATGTTGAATCATTTACTGCGTAGGGAGATTAAAAAGAGTAGCAATGGCGACGAATGTTCGAGAATATATAAGGGGACACATGAAAAGTTGATCGAACTGATGAAACTTGCAAAGAGGAAGTTGCCTGTGAAGTATAGCGTCTTTATTGTTCAGCCAGGCGTTTCAAAAGATTCAGCAAGTGATGAAATACTATCGCTTTTGGGTGTAACTGAGAGTTTTCTCAAGGAGCGTACAGGAATAGAACTAAAGGTTATAGTAAATAAAAAGAGTCTATGACGCAAGATGGAAGGTGGAAGTTAAAGTATAATGAAGTGATGTCGTTCATGGAAAAGGAATACCGTAAACTATCCAAGTATTATCCAAAAGAGAAGCTTATGTTCCACTTCATTCATCATAATAGAAAACTGTATAATGTGGGAACGATGAAAGAGGAACGTAAAGTACTCTTTGAAAAGTTGCTGGTGCTGTGTGAAAAGTATAAGAGAATTCACTAGTGTCCACTAAAAATGGACGAGTTGAGAGTGTAAACTAAACTGTGTCAAGCTACAATAAAAGTAGTTTAACACAGTTTAGTTTACACTCTCATGCCAGTATGTATTTGCCAGCAGTTTGATAATTTCAAGACCGTTGCTGATTTCTTTGAATTTGCAGCAAAGTTAATGAGAAGATAAAATCATATTTATAACTAGTCTTTGCTTTCCTCTGATTCATATAAAATATGTCTTAAGATTAGGCATAAAAAGCATCGTATCAAGGCGGTCCCATCCCGCAAAACATGGCGAAGACCTTTGATGGTCCGCCAACCTTAGAGCGTAGCGGTTCTGAGCACCGAGTAGGGCGGTTTACATCCTTCCTTCTGAGGTTTCTGTCCCCTACAAGGGGAACCGAAGGGGTCGTAAAGACTATTGAGAAGGCTTGGTTAGAGGTGGAGCTCCCTTTGGAAAGGGAGACGGAGGGATTCGAAAAAATCCTTCTTTAATGGGAAAAAGCGATGCCAGTGAGTGTAATGAAAGCTGGCTTTCAAATTGCCGAGTGCAAAGCCATTTTGACAATTATGTGATGTAATCAGAATGAATACAACGAACAAAGGCAATTGTATCAGGTGTATCTGTCATCTCTGATTTTCCCATCAATTATCGGCTTGCGGTAATTGGTGGTGAGGAGGGACTGGTAGATGATGCCAACGCCAAGATTCTGGCAGCCCTATAAGCCACAAAAAAGAATAAAAAGAGGGATTTTGTAAAATGAACCAAAATGAACCATTTTTCCTGAATCTTTACATGAGAGACACAGAAAAACCGAAAACTTTCGTTCAATCAACGACTTAGGAAATTATGTACGAAAAGAACAGTAAAATAATGTTGATTTTCGTAGAATGATATTAATTTTTTAACACGCATAATTTGCTAGTTTCCAACAATTTTCGTATTTTTGCAAGGAGATTCTGTGTCTCTTATATCGAGATTCAGATGAACGACATCAAAAAACGAACTTGATTCGCATGATGAAAGAGACAAATATACACTCACAGGTTACGTCCACTGTTGCAGGAGACGACGGCGAAGCCATGGCAAAAAGTGAAGGCTGGCAATGCCAGCCAAAAGGAGTTATAGGAGTTAATCAAGGCGGTGTCGGGCAGCCCAGCTTCCAGCATCCAGGCACGGACACTCCTTTGGAGTAGTCCCAGGCAAGTCCCGATGGCCCACAATCTTCGCTTTCGGAAAGAGAATCTTCAGATTCCTGAAAAGATCAATGAGTCTCGTTTCCTGCTCAGTTGTCATGGTGTTGCAAGGCTTGCCTTGCTCATCGAGCCCTCCCTCATAGCAGATGCCGATAGAGCATCTATTATAAGGTCTGGCATGAGCCCCCACCTCCAGCAGCTTACGGTGCTGCGTCATCGTACCATCCTTACGGATGTAGAAGTGGTAGCCGATGTCATAAAACCCACGAGCCTTATGGTCACGGCGCAGCTGTTCCACACTATAGTCCTGATTGCATCGGGTAGCCGAGCAATGCAGTACCAGAAATCTCACAGAGTCGGCAGACATCATGTTCTTGCCGTTCTCCACTTTGGCGAGGAGCATGCGCTCAGAGCGTACCTTCCCCCCGCCAATGTTCATTGGAAATGTATCTTTCGTCATAGGAATAATTCAACATTCAACATTTAACACTCAACACTCAACATTCAACACTCAACATTCCTATAAGGCGCACGAGCTTACTCCCAGTGCCGTGAGAGCAGCAATCAGCGCCTGTACGATGGCATTCACGATTTGAGTCCAGGAAATCTTGTTTGGATTTGATTCAGAGTTAGAACGAAATATTTTCATAATCAATAAAATTTAAATGAAACAATAAGTTACTGAACTTTCGCATGTGGTTCAAGTACGGGCTGAAGGCCCAAAAGCTCCTAG
>OIWO01000999.1_pt1 | contig 26675 bp, 23 predicted proteins | sample 1587641 | NCBI WGS metagenome assembly OIWO01 (sample SAMEA3888924, study PRJEB22519) | human gut metagenome | biome: human gut; feature: human-associated habitat; material: faeces | place: Denmark | collected 2010
TAAGGAAGGTTATGACGAAGCTATGTATAAAAATTCTTGTAAAATCTGACTCTGCTATTTAATCAGCGTTTCCTTTAGTGAATGGAAGAGGCTCTCTCCATGTCATTTCAGGGCGAAGCGTCTTTTTCGTGAGGCCCGCCTGCTCACTTCTGCACCGCTGTGAGCAGCTCCGCTCTTGTACGCACCTTGAATTTTGTGAGCAGTTCATTCACATGGTAGCGGACGGTGCGGGGCGAGATGGAGAGCGCTTCGGCAATGGCCTTATATGTTTTTCCTTGAGAGAGAAGCTCTAAGATGAGCTTCTGCCGGGGCGAAAGGTCGGGATAGCGGGAAAGCGTCCGTTCAGAGAGCACCTGCTGGACATACTCATAGTTTGAGCGGCCTTGCGAGCGGGGAAACCGTTTCTTATCAGGCATCATGCTCCACGGATTCGATACATGGATATGCACGATGCGAAGCGCATCGCCCTCGATATGAAAGATCATGGTGCTGCGCTGGTTCTCCGAGAGAAGAAGCCCGGTCTCCTTTTTCGTCGAAAGAGGAATGACAGAAAGGACCAGAAGGACGGTGTCGCTCACCCACTGCACGCGGTAGCGGCCTTTTCCCACACCGATCAGCGGGACCTCCTGCAGATCGCGCTGGCGTGAGAAAGCAGTGATGGCGTCCTTCTTGCTCAGATAGTTCTCGCCTTCTGCGGCGCCGATCCAGCTGAAGCTTTCCTGTGACAGGTAGCCATCCAGATCCTTGGGATGGATGGTCTTTTCATAGAATCCGCGATGCATCATCTCACTGATGCGTATCGCTTCCTTTTCCCAGTACTTCCTCTTTGTCTCCTCCATACCGCTCCCCCTTAATGTCCGTATTATAGCATAAAAGAAAAATGACTGTAAGCCATCGGGCTGCTGCCATTGGATGGGGTCCAGAAGGCCATGCCGCCTTTCTTATGTCATGGACATGCGTGATTTCCTCCCCACGGAAGGCCCTAGCAGCGGACATGCATCGCGCCTTCTCCGCGGCTATGACCATCTGTGCTATAATAAAACCAGCTGAAACCATTTACAAAAGGAGCGATATCATGGCTTTTAAAGAAATCAAAGCAGAAGAACTGACTTGGAATCCATTCACACAGATCGGCAAGGGCTGGTTCCTGGTGACGGCAGGGGATGAAAAGGCATCGAATACCATGACCGTCAGCTGGGGCGGCCTTGGCGTATGGTGGGGCAAGGACGCAGCGACCATCTATATCCGGCAGAACCGCTGCACGAAGGAATTCATCGATGCGAAGGAGACCTTCACCATCTCATCGCTTCCGGAAAGCTATAAGAAAGAGCTGGGATACATGGGCTCCCACTCGGGTCACGATGGTGACAAGTGGGAAGCATGCGGTCTCCATCCCTATCCCGTGGACGGCACCTGCGGCGTAGCGGAAGCGGATGTGATCCTCGTGTGCCGGAAAATGCTTCAGACAAAGCTCGACGGCAAGACCTTCCTCGACCCGTCTATGGAAAAACGCTGGTACGATGGAAAGGAAGCAGGAAATTTCCATACCATGTACATCGGTGCGATCGAAAAGGTACTGGTGAAAGAATAAAAAAAGGAGTCCCGTTTGGGACTCCTTTTTCGGTGCAAAGGGCAGCCCATAGGATGGAGGCGTCCTTTGATGACAAATGAAAGCCTCGTTTGAATGAGAAATCAGAAATGGTGGTGCGGCGATACCCGAAGGTTTCTTGATAGCAGGTTTCCCTCGTATCGCCAGCCTTCCCCTCAAGGGGAAGATACCCCGAAGGGGCGGATAGGGCACTGGCGGTATGAAAGACAGCCGAGATAAGGTTTCCCGATCACTCCTAGAATTGGTTCTTTTTACTTTGCTTTCATTTGGTTCAGGGTTCAGGGTTCAGGGCTCTCGTGGCGGCTTCGCCGCCTTTTTTATTGGGCGATGCTTGAAAGTGGTATTTTAGTCATGGGTTACCAGTCATAACAACGATACGAGTAGGCCCTTGGAGACGGAAGTCCCGCAGAGGGACTTCCGAGTTTGGCCTAATCCAAAGAGGCGCCTAGCCTGCCCATTAAGGCGCCTTCCTGTGAGGCCAAACGGCCCGCGCCGAAGGCGCAGGATAGAGTGCCTCGGAGAGGCATAACTCTACGCAGCGGTATGAAAAAGGATGTGAGACGATCCGTCTTTCTTGCGTGTCATGAGGGCCGAAGTGGAGGGATCCTTTTGGCAGACCGGTAAAACGTGAGTGAGGGAAAGGCGATAAAGGGAAGCACCAAGGCGTCGTTTGAGTGGGGCGCATGCGTGCATATGGCGGCCGTGCAAGAAAGATCCCTCGGCTGCGCTCGGGATGACGAAGCGGGGGAGCGGATGGGTTCACAAGGGTGGCGCGCCGTCTTTTTAGAAGACGGTATTCCCGTATCGCCAGCCTTCCCCGAGGGGGAAGGCTTAGGCGGAGCGACGCTTCGCGTCGATTTTTATAAAGGGTGATGCCCGAAAGTGGTATGTAAGTCACTCGTCACTAGCTGCCAGTCACTAGTCACCCATTTCTTCCCCGATCTCTTTGAACAGGGCGATCCAGTCCTTTGCCTCGTCCTTTTTCACGATCTGGATCGCCATGCCGGCGTGGACGAGGACGTAGTCACCGAGCTTTGCGGGCACCATGGAGAGGTTCACACGGACCTCGGAGCCGGAGAAATCGACCATGCCATGCGTGCCTTCGATGGAGACGACGCGGCCGGGATATGCTACACACATAGGGATGCTCCTTTCGGGAAACAGAGGGCTTTATTTCTGATTCTTCATGAGATAGAACCATGCCTGTCCGAGCGCGATGCCGCCATCGCCCGGCGGGACTTTTTCATTGGTATACACAGAAAAACCGCGCTTTTGCAGCGCTTCCCGCGCACGGGCGAGGAGAAGCTGATTCGAAAAACAGCCGCCGGAAAGAAGGATGCGCGAGAGACCGAAGTGCTCCGCCGAGGAGAGGATCATCTCGGCGATGGCCTCGTGAAAGGCGAGCGCCTTTTCTTCTATTGTACCATGGGACGCCAGCAGCGAGGCAAGGAGCGTGCGTCCGTCCCAGAGAAGACGGCCATCCTGCTCTTTCCCTCCCCAGAAGATCTTCGGAGCGTGCGCGGCTGCCATCGCGGCGGCTTCCAGCGCCATGGGGCACTCGCCTTTGAAATGATTCTCCTCGCCAAGCCCCAGCAGCGCCGCCGCCGCATCGAAGAGACGGCCCATGGAGGAGCTTTTTATCGTATTCACATGATGAGAGAGTGCGGCGCGGATGAGAGGCGCACGCGGATCCTTCGACGGAAGGCCCGCTGCTGCCAGATAAGAGAGCGCACTCTTCCACGCCTGTTTCATAGAGGCATCGCCTCCGATCATGGAAACCGGCGCAAGGTGTCCCACGCGCTGCATGGACGTCCCTTCGCAGAGAAGGATCTCGCCGCCCCAGACGGTGCCGTCCTCCCCATAGCCTGTGCCGTCAAAAACAAAGGCAAGGGTCTTTCCTTGCAGATGATGCTCCGCCATGACAGAGAGCGCATGGGCGTGATGATGCTGGACGGTATAAAAGGGAAGTCCCCTCTCTCTAGCTGTTTTTTCTCCCAAAAGGCGGGACAGGTAGGCAGGATGCAGCTCCGAGATGACCGCTTGCGGCGAAAGCCCCAAGAGCTCTTCCCAGTCCTGCTCCGTTTCCAAAAAAAACGCCTGCGAGCGTTCATTCAGGATGTCGCATGGCACCTCGGCGGGATACAGCGAGCCGCCGCCCGCGAGGGCAAAGCCCGGTGCCATGTCCGCCCCTGTCGCAAGGACCATGCCGGATGGCGCGTCTCTCACCACCGGTTCTGGGAGAAATCCGCGCGTCCTTCGAAGGATCTGCGAATTCCTTCCCTGCAGCTGCATGACGCTGTCATCGGCGGGGCGCAGGATCTCCCTGTCATAGAAGAAAAGCCCTGCGATGCCTTCCTGCGCTTCGTAGTACGCCCGCGCCTCCTCATCCCGGAAGATCATCGGCTCGCCGCTTTGGTTCGCACTCGTGACGATGAGCGGCGCATCGACGCCCTCCGCCAGCTGGCTGTAGAATCCGGTCGAAGGAAGGCAAAGTCCCAGCCGCGGCACGCGAGATGCCACGGCTGGAAGGACCTTCCGTCTCGGCGAGGCAAGCAGGATCGGGCGCACCGGCGAGGTGAGCATTTCGATCTCTTTCTCCGAAAGCATCGCCCACGCCTTCGCCATGTCGATGTCTTTCATCATCAGTGCGAACGGCTTCCCGCTACGGTGCTTCATGCGGCGAAGACAGCCCGCCGTCTCTTTCCTGTCCCCGCGGCAGACGAGCTGGTAGCCGCCCATGGCCTTCACCAGAAGGATCGCGCCCTCTTTCGCAAGACGGATCGCTTCTGCCATCGCCGCCTCTTTTTCAAACCGTCTCTCCCTCGTCCACCCCTTCAGCTGCGGGCCGCAGTGTGCGCATGCGATGCTTTCCGCATGACAGCGGCGGTCAGAAAGGCTTTTGTACTCTTTCTCGCAGTCCTTGCAGAGAGGGAAATCCTTCATAGCCGTCCGCTCGCGGTCATAGGGAAGCGCCTCGATCATCGTATAGCGCGGCCCACAGGCAGTGCAGGACGTGTAGGGATAGCCATAGTGATGGTCCTTGGGATCCTTCATATCTGCGAGACAGTCTTCGCAGATGCTAAGATCCGCCGGAAAGAGCGGCGCGCGCGCCGCTCCGCCGCTTGCGATCGCACAGAAATCGGGCAAAGGCGCATGGGCGATCTCCTCCACACGCATTTCCGCGACCTCCACAGGCGGCCTTGCCGCCCGTATATCCTCCATGAAAGAAAGGAGAGCCTCGCGGCTCCCCTGTGCAATGATGGTGACGACGCCGCCTTCATTTCTGACGGTGCCTGTGATATGATGCGCCCCTGCCAGACGGCAAATGAGCGGACGGAAGCCCACGCCCTGCACACGGCCAAGGGCAGTGATGCGATAGGTCAGCATGGCAGGCTCCTTTCAGAAATAAAAGATTCGCGGGTTCAACGGGTTCTATGGGGAAGGTGGCGGCTTCGCCGAGATCCTTCGGCTCAGGTCGCAGCTGTTCTGGCATTCGTTATCTCACATACGATGTTTCTCGCCGCTCAGGATGACGAAACGGGACGATGCCCACTTGAGACTTAGAGACTTTAGGCTCCAAATATCAGATGTCTGATACCCGACGTCTGATGTCTAACGTCTAACGTCTCCCAGTCTCTTCGTCTCATCACTTTTCTTCCCAGAACGGATTCACGAGGCGGATGATCCATTTCTCACCGCCGGTGAATTTGCTGTTGTACTTCCTTGCGGTATCCTCAAGGCGCTTTCTGAGCTCTGCTGTCGCTTCCTCAAGAGTGCGGATGGTCTTCACCGCAGTATCCGAGCGCATGTCATCGCCGCACACCGGACAGAGCGGCGGCTTTACGAAGTCCGCATTCACACGCGAATGGCAGTGCGGGCAGGTGATGAAGTCCCCCGCGAACTTTTTCTCATTCTGCGTCTCCTTATAAGCGGCGAGACGCTCTTCCTTTTCTTTGAGACGTTTGGCAAGAGCGATCATCTTGGGCGAAGGCTCGATACCGATCTTGTACTTCACCGCATACGAAGTCGGGACACTCTCTAAATACTCCAATGCCTGGTTCTTCGTATTAAAGATCTTTTCCTTGAAGAAAAGCCCCTTGAAGACTTTATTCGCCTCGCGCTTCATGAAGCCTTCGGCCACGAGCGCCTCCTTCATCGTGTCCTTGATATCCTGCGAGGGATGGGTGATGTCGAATTCCCAGATCTTTTCCCGCCAGCTGCCCTTTCCGGACGCGGCATTCCCCGGCTCATTCATTTCCTTCTCTTCCCCTTTTTTCGCTGCTGCTTTTGGCTTGGGAGCTGCCTTCGGGGAAGCGGCCGACGCTTTCGGTGAAGCCTTCTTCACGCGAGCCGGCTTCTTCTCTTCTGCCATTCCTTCGCCAAAGAGTGACGCTTCTTCCGAGACAGCCGCCTTCGCACGTTTTTGCTCCGAGGAAAGAGCCGCCTTCTTGGTACGCACTCTTTGCTTCTTCCCCGCCTGCTTTTCCATCATGAATGCAAAAATATCTGTCTGTTCATAATTGGGATCTTCCATCTGAGATCCTCCTTTATCATGGGTCTTATAGTAAAAAATTTTCCTCTATCATATCACAGGGGCCGGGGTATGACTAGGGAAACACTGGTTAAATCGTTGTCAGATTTAATCAGCGTTTCCCAGGTATTGCGTTTTCTAAATAACTGGCATTTAAGTCAACTTCCGAATAAAGTTAGGAGTTAGGAGTGAGGAGTGAAGGTACGGCGCATAAAATGAGGAAGCGCCGTAGCGTTTTATATAAAATAATGGACAAACTATTTTATATGATGAGTGGTATTGGGGCACTATATGAATGGTGTGTCCCTTTCAGCACTTCTCACTATAACTAGAAGTAGCCTATATCTAGTTTATATGAAAACGCAATACCAGTCTCTCATTCCTGCTTTCCCATTTATACTTTCGACCACAATCCAGTTTAATTATTTTCTATATATGACCTATTCCCAGCCGGAACAAGGAGTGGTATAATCCATCATATAAACAAAGTATAAATCGGGACTTTAGAATTTGGCGTCTACCGTTTAGGACTCACAGGGGCTTATAAGAAATCCCCCCAAGCGCATCTGGAGTTCCTCTTTTAAACCGCATGTATATTTGCAAACAGTTGTTTACCCCCCCCTGAAAAATTTCACCTTTAGATGGGTGGGCGGCGTACCGTAAACCCGAAAGAAACGGATTTCCGCTTCCTCATCGGAAATACTGACTCTTTTGAAAACATGCACCATGGATTTGTTTCCTGCAATCAGTATTTCCTTAGAAGCCTCTACAATGAATGCGCGGAGGTCCTCTTAGAAAGGTTCGATGATTCATGATCCAAATGTCCCATTGTCTCCGCTCTCTCGGTGACATAGAAAACTGCATCCGTCTTTTTGCAGCCTCCTATGTGCCGGGGAAGCAGTCTATTCTGATCTCCATATATACACACTGGAATAAGCCGGAAACGATCCGCGAGATGATCCGGCTCTTTTGCGTTGCCTTCCCCGAGGCAGAGATCGCCGGCATGACGACCGCCGGCGGCATCGATAATGGCTGCATGCGCCTCCGTCAGACTGTCGTCACCATTCAGTTCTTTGAAAAGAGTGACGTCCACACCGCCATCTATGACTTTTCCCAAGAGCCCATGGAAGACCTCGGGGAAAAAGCACGAAGCTTCTGCCAAAGGCAGAAAGACCTCTCTGCGCTCCTTCTGCTGATGACACAGCGCTACTATGACTTCGAGCCCTTTTTGACCGCGCTCGACCAGCTGGGAAAGGACATCCCCATATGCGGCGGGTACGCCCATACCTATCGGAATGAAGATGGCATCTACGTCTTCACCAAGGATGCCATCCTTTCCCGCGGTATCCTTCTTGTCACCTTTTCCGGTGACGTAAAGGTCATGACAACGAGCGTCATGGGCTGGCAGCCCCTCGGACGCACCATGACCATCACAGCGATAGACGGCCCGCTCGTCATCCGCTCCCTCGATCACAAGCCCGCGGCCTATTTTTATCAGAAATATCTTCACAGCACGGATTTCGGAAAAAGCGAGCTGCTCTTCCCTCTCGTCAGAAGCAGGCATCAGGTCCAGCTCTCCATTCTCCCGCTCGAGTCACGAAGCGACGGTGCGCTTCAGACAAATGTTTTCAGCCACGTCGGCGATCAGGTGCAGATGGCTTACGGCGACCCCGATCAGGTTATCCTCTCCAGCCGCGAAGCACTTGGCCATATCGAGCGCTTTGCCCCCGAAGGGATGCTCCTCATCTCCTGTGTCACGCGGCGTTACTACCTGAAGGAAGATGTCAATCAGATCTTGTCTGCCTACAACGACTTCTGTGTCGCGCCCGGCGGGTACGTGAATGGCGAGCTCATCCGCATCGATGGAAAAACACAGGCGACCAATATGACCCTCATCTCCGTCTGCTTCCGCGAAGGCGAGGCTCCCCTCGTGGCTGCGACGAGGAAGCCGCATGCCCCCGTCGTCCTTGGGGAAGCGCTCTCTACGATCCAGCGGCTCGCGACCTTCGTCACGGAAACCACGAAAGAACTCGCAGAGACGCAGAAACAGCTTTCCTTCGCTGCCAGCCACGACAGCTTCACCGGTCTCCTCAATCGTGGCTCGATCGAAGAAATGCTCTGCCGCTGCCATAAAGATACCCGTGCGCGAAGGCTCAACTTCTCCGCGCTCATGATCGACCTCGATACCTTCAAGCATATCAATGATACCTTCGGTCACACCAAAGGGGATGAGGTGATCCGCGAAGTCGCAAGTATCCTGAAACGCATGATCCGTCCGACCGACTTTGCCGGCCGCTGGGGCGGTGACGAATTCGTCATCCTCCTCCCCGGCATCACACCCCCCAGCGCACTCATCGTAGCGAGCCGTCTGCAGAAGGCCTTCCGGCGTATCCAGCTCCCCGACCGCTCCTTCCTCACCGCCAGCATCGGCTGCACCACCGCCTCGCCGGAGGAGACCGAGGCGGGCTTCTACAAGCGCATGGACGATGCCCTCTACCTCGCCAAAGAAGGCGGCAGAAACCGCATCATTCTCCTCGATGCCGAGCATCAGGTGAAAGATGTGACGCGGGAGTAGGGACTGGTGACTGGTGACTAGGAATCAGACTAAAAGACTGCGAGACTAGGAGACGGGGAGACATCAGATGCCCCCGCATCGTCATTTCGAGCGAAGCGAGAAATCCTTGTCATTCGCGGCGAGGAACCGGCGCTTCCCCCCATGTGCCGCGCTGTTCCGCTTTCCACATCTGTCTTTCATACCGCCGGTGCCCTATCCGCCCCTTCGGGTAATGCTATTAAGTTAAGGAAAATGTTAGCGCCGTAACGACTTGCTTCCCCCTTCGGGGGAAGTGCCGAAGGCAATAGGGGCTTGCTAGCGGTATAACGCTCCATGTTGAATAGTCCGATGCTATCGATATTCCAACATTTTCAGGCAATACCGCTACGTAGCCCCCTCACCCCTTCGGGGAGCTCCCCCGATGGGGAGCCAAGAACGTTCTGCCGCTTAACTTAATGGCATTACCCTCATGAGGAGCCCCTCGGAGCAGAGAACGCCATGATGGAAAACATACCATGTGCGCTATGGAAAGGATCTCTCCATCCGCCTCCTTCTCTATTGCTGAACAGTTTCTCATTCTATATAATGATATACTGAGATAGTATCATAGAAAAAATATCATTTCCCACGTCAGGAGCCCATCTATGCGATTCCTTGCTTCGAAAAAGAACATCCAGAATCTTTTATATGCGACACTCTTTCTGCTGCCGCTTCATCCCTATGTGTTTTACGTGACACTTCTCCCATGCCTTCTTCTCTGGGCAGTGAATCATTGCACCACAGGCGAAGTGAAATGCGTGCGCCCTCGCCTCTGGGGACTGCCGGCGGTCTTTTTGGCGTGTGCCTTTTTTTCCGGCTTCAGTTCTCCCGACCCTGCCTTTTCACTCATGAACTGGGCCTTCCAGCCATTGATGTATGCCGCGATCTACCTTTTGATCCTTTCTCTTCTTTCCTCCGTGCGAGAAAAAGAGAAGGCGCTCTATGCCTTCCTGGCAGGAGCCATCTGCGTGGCCGCCTATGGCTTCATCCAGTATGCGAATGTGGCAGGCATGGCAGCTGATATGACGGCGCAGAGTTGGGTCGATCCCGAGAGATTTCCTCTCCTTCGGCGCCGCATGTATTCGACACTGGAAAATCCGAATCTCCTCGGAGCCTATGCCGTCATGATCATCAGCATCCTCACTGCTTTCTTTCTCAGGGAGCGGCAGAAAAAAAGGAAATGGGCTTTTGCCATCATTCTCTTCATCCTGCTTCTCTGCCTTGCGCTGACCTATTCACGCGGCGCATGGCTGAGCCTTGCGGCCATCGTCTTAGGGCTCACTCTCTTCTATGACAAGCGATTCGGCTTTCTTTTCTTCCTCATCCCTCTCGTTCTCTTCTTCTACCACGGACAGATGGTCGAGCGTTTTCTGTCCCTTTTCTCCGGCGAGGACACCTCTGTCGGCCTGCGCTTTGCTCTATGGGAGAGCACCATTGCCATGATCGAAGAGCACCCGCTTCTCGGCGTGGGGTGGGGGAGCTATTATCTGGCCTATCCCGACTACAACTTCTTTATTCAGGATGAGCACGTTCTCATCTTCCATGCGCACAACATGTATCTCAATATGCTCGCCGAAGTCGGCATCATAGGCGGAGCAGCCTTCCTTCTGACCTTCTTCGTCCAGGGCTTCCTCTGCTGGAAGCTCTACCGGGGCAAGGCCAGCCTCTTCACGCGAACGCTGGGGCTTGGCGGCCTGCTCATGGTCATGGCCATCGCCGTCATCAGCATGAGCGACCATGTCCTTTTCGGACGCTCGATCTCCTTCTGCTTCTGGAGCCTTTCTGCGCTTTGTGTGGGAAGCGGGGACTGGTGAGCGGTTATCGGAGGGGGGAAGCGTGAAGGGGGCAGCGATGCCAAAAGCGAAGCACCGGTCCTCACAGATCACCTTCGCGGGAAGCCTTCGGGTGAGGCCCGGCGGCGCTCCCCTGTACCATTTCTATAACCTGCACTGCGAGGATCATCGCTTTCATAGCCTGTAGACTCTGAGTCACATAAATGATGATTTGTCTAATAGGAATTATTTATAACATCCCTATGAGAATTTTAAAAACAAAGAACTTACTTTTTACGAACCTTTCGAAAAAAGTGTGATATAATAACAGTGATGACTGAGAAGGTCACAAATACAGTCGGTGAGACCGATGATACCAAGGAGGAGTTTTTCTGATGTTATGAGACATGTTTACATGCGGTCATAGGAAAGCAGAAAGGACTCCTTTTTCTTTTATACTTCGGAAGCACGGCTGTGTTTTTATGAGGCAAAAAGCTCCAGACCATAGAGAAAGCTCAAAGAGGTACTGGACTTTTGATATTTTTATATTTTTGGGAGGATGATAGTAATGATCGACACCAATGATAGCGAATTCCTTAGCAGAATTGAAAGTGCAGATCTGAAAGCAAAAATCTGTGATGCTAAAACTGCAGCAGCTATGATTCAGGCAGGCGACATCCTTGGTATTTCCGGATTCACCCCATGCGGCTATCCGAAGATTACCATGCATGAACTCGCAGAACGTATGAAAGAAACCCCATTCCAGGTAGACGTATGGACTGGCGCTTCTACTGGTTCCCAGATTGATACTGAACTGGTCGCTGTAAACGGCATCAGAAACCGTATGCCATACCAGACCAACGGCAACCTCAGAAAAGCCATCAATGCAGGCAGCATCAACTATTATGACCTTCACCTGTCCCATGTAGCTCAGCAGATCCGTGCTGGCTTCTTCACCAACGTGAAGGGTGAACGTGTCACCGGCCCAGATTTCGCAGTAGTAGAAGTCTGCAAGATCGGACCGAACGGCGAACTGTACCCAACCACTGCTATCGGCAACTCTCCGGTATTCGTAGATACCGCTAAGAAAGTCATCGTAGAAGTCAACACCACCCAGCCACTGGAACTCGCTGGTATGGCTGATATCTACATGAGAAAGAACCCGCCGCACTGCGAACCGATTCCGATCAAAACTGCTGGCGACCGCGTAGGCACTCCTTACATCCCATGTGATCCGGCAAAGATCGTTGCTATCGTTCCATGCGATCTGCCAGACGTTACCCGTGCACTGGCTCCGCTCGATGACGACGCAGAAGCAATGGGCAACAACCTGATCGATTTCCTGAAAAACGAAGTCGCTCATGGCAGACTGCCGGAAAACCTGCTCCCACTGCAGTCCGGTGTAGGCAACGTTGCAAACGCTGTTATCCATGGCCTCGTAGAATCTGACTTCAAGAACCTCTCCGTATACACCGAAGTTATTCAGGATGGCATGTTCGACCTGATCGACAAAGACAAGATCGACATGATTTCCGGTACTTCCCTGTCCCCATCTCCGGATGGACTGAAACGCTTCTACGACAACATCGACAGATACAGCAAGAAGATCATCCTTCGTCCGCAGGAAGTTTCCAACAATGGCGAAGTAGCTCGTCGTCTCGGCGTCATCGCTATGAACACCGCTCTGGAAATGGATATCTACGGCCACGTAAACTCCACCCATGTAAGCGGCACCAAGCTGATGAACGGTATCGGTGGCTCCGGCGACTTTGCTCGTAACGGCTTCCTGTCCTGCTTCTTCTGCCACAGCACCGCTAAGGGCGGCAAGATCTCCGCAGTTGTTCCGATGTGCTCCCATGTAGACCACACCGAACATGATACCCATGTATTCATTTCCGAACAGGGCGTCGCTGATGTTCGTGGTCTGTCCCCGAAAGAAAGAGCAAAGGTCATCATCAACAACGTTGCTCATCCGTCCTTCAGAGATCAGCTCATGGACTACTATGAAAGAGCATGCGCAGCTTGCGGCGAAAGCCAGACCCCGCATCTCCTTCAGGAAGCATTCAAATTCCATGAAAGCCTCGCTGAAACCGGCGACATGCACTTCAAGAAATAATTTAATTCTTCAAGAAGCCGCATGAGGCAAGGCATTTAATGCTTTACAAATACAGATAATACTGTATAATTACCTATGGTGATATCTGTCACACGACAGTGTCAATACATGGGTCAGCAAGAGTCCCCAATCGCTGCTGCAAGAAGACTCGAATGAGCGCTGCAGCAGCCAAAGGCTTTGCGTGACCCCATTGGGAAGATAGATCCTATGTAAGTGGTAAGAAGAACACAAAGTCGCGGCCACCGAAGTCAAGGAAAAGCTTCCTAGAGTTTTACATACTTACTTTTTTAGGAGGAAGATGAACTCATGTCTAACGAATCCCTGAAAGCTAAACTTGCAGCTTACAATGACACCTATGCAAAACAGTGCGCAAAACATCCGGAAAGAGTTGGTCTGAAACACAAGAACCTGTACACCCCACTCGATCTCGAAGGTTTCGACTATGAAAGAGACCTCGGATTCCCGGGCGAATATCCATACACCCGTGGCGTACAGCCGACCATGTACCGTGGCAAACTCTGGACCATGCGTATGTATGCTGGTTTCTCCACCGCTGAAGAATCCAACAAACGTTACAAATACCTGATCGCTAACGGCGGCACCGGCCTGTCCTGCGCATTCGACCTGCCAACCCAGATCGGCTATGACTCCGACGACAAAATGTCCGCTGGCGAAGTTGGTAAAGTAGGCGTAGCTATCGACTCTCTCTACGATATGGAAAGACTGTTCGACGGCATCGACCTCGGCAAAGTTTCCACTTCCATGACCATCAACGCACCGGCTTCCGTACTGCTGGCTATGTACATCGCTGTAGCTGAAAAACAGGGCGTTCCGGCAGCTGCTCTTCGCGGCACCATCCAGAACGATATCCTGAAAGAATACGCAGCTCGCGGCACCTACATTTTCCCGGTTAAACCGTCCATGCGTCTGATCACCGATATCTTCGAATACTGCTCCGTAAACGTACCGAAGTGGAACACCATCTCCATTTCCGGCTACCATATCCGTGAAGCAGGCTCCACCGCTGCTCAGGAAATCGCATTCACCATCGCTGATGGTATCGCATACATCGAAGCAGCTCTGAAAGCTGGCATGAAGATCGATGAATTCGCAGGCCGTCTGTCCTTCTTCTGGAACGCTCACAACAACGTACTCGAAGAAGTTGCAAAATTCCGTGCATCCCGTCGTCTGTGGGCTACCATTCTGAAGGAAAGATTCCATGCAGAAAACCCGAAGTCCATGAAACTGCGTTTCCACACCCAGACCGCTGGTTCCATGCTGACCGCTCAGCAGCCAAACAACAACATCATCCGTGTTGCTCTCCAGACCGCTGCAGCAGTTATGGGCGGAACCCAGTCCCTGCACACCAACTCCCGCGATGAAGCTCTGGCTCTGCCGACCACTGAATCCGTAACCATCGCTCTGCGTACCCAGCAGATCGTAGCTTACGAATCCGGCCTGGCTGACGTAGTTGATCCGCTCGGCGGCTCCTACTATGTTGAAGCTATGACCAATGCTATCGAAGCAGAAGCTAAAGAATACATCCGCAAGATCGATGAAATGGGTGGCGCAGTAGAAGCTATTGATAAAGGCTACATCCAGAAAGAAATTCAGGACGCTGCTTACGCTTGGCAGATGTCTGTTGAATCCGGCGAAAGAACCATCGTTGGCGTCAATAAATTCACCATGGAAGAACCACCGGTTACCGGCCTTCTGAAGATTGACGCATCCGTTGGCGAAAAGAAGAAAGCTCAGCTCGCTCAGGATAAAGCAAACCGTGACCAGGCTAAAGTTGCTGAAGAACTGGCTAAACTTGAAAAAGCAGCTCAGACTCCGGCTGAAGGCCCAGACCACGTCAACCTTATGCCAGTCATCCTCGACTGCGTACGTGCATACTGCACCGAAGGCGAAATCTGCGGCGTTCTGCGTAAAGTTTACGGCGAATACAAACCGCACAACACCCTCTAATCTAAGGGCAGCCTGAAGCAAAGATAATTACATTACTCAAATATTTCTGGAGGTAATTTACAATGGCAGACAAACGTATCAGAGTACTGGTAGCTAAACCGGGTCTTGATGGACATGATCGTGGCGCAAAAGTTATTGCTCGTGCACTTCGTGATGCAGGCATGGAAGTTATTTACACCGGTCTTCGTCAGACCGTTGAACAGATCGTTGAAGCAGCAGACGCAGAAGACGTTAATGTTGTAGCTCTGTCCCTGCTCTCCGGCGCTCACAACACCCTCTTCCCGGAAGTTGTTGAAGCACTGAAGGCTAAAGGAATGGGCGACGTTCTCGTAGTTGGCGGCGGCGTAATTCCGGAATCCGATATCCCAGGCCTGAAAGAAGCTGGCGTAAAAGCTATCTTCACTCCTGGCACACCAACCAAAGAAGTTATCGACTTCATTAAAGAAAACGTAAAATAATCGACTTTTAGACTGACTAGCTTGACAGTTTATTAGTTGAAATGTAGCTTGCATGGGGCTGGGGGGATACTCAGTCCCATTGCAACTATATTATTTACTCTTCGAAAAGGCGGTGCATCCATGGAATTTTCTATGAAGGATTTTTGGAATGGATCCAGACGTGCCTTAGCGAGAGCAATTACCATCGTTGAAGACGAACGGGATGGATTTGAAGATGTCATGAAAGAAATCTATCACCATACCGGTCGTGCACAGGTCATCGGTATTACTGGTGCGCCTGGTGCGGGTAAGAGCACACTGTCAGATGCCCTCATTAAGCAGTTCCGTAAGCAGGGCAAAACTGTAGGTATCGTAGCCATCGATCCTACGAGTCCATTCTCCGGCGGCGCCATCCTTGGTGACCGTATCAGAATGAACGACCTGACCTTGGATAAGGGTGTTTATATCCGTAGTATGGGTACGCGCGGCAGCCTCGGCGGACTTTCCCGCAAGACTGCAGATGCGGTCAAACTGATGGATGCTTTCGGTCTCGATGTCATTCTCATCGAAACAGTAGGCGTAGGACAATCAGAAGTTGATATCGTTAAAAATGCGGATACGACACTTGTTGTGCTCGTACCTGGACTAGGCGACGATATTCAGGCTATCAAAGCAGGTATCCTTGAAATTGGTGATGTATTCTGCATCAACAAATGTGATCGCGATGGCGCAGATCGTTTGAACGTCGAAATCGAAATGATGCTTGATCTGGGCGAAGCTCAGAACTGGCGTCCTCCGATTGAGAGAACGATCGCGAACAAAGATCAGGGCGTAGCCGAAGTAGTAGCAGCTCTGGGCGAACATAGAAAGTACCTCGAAGAGTCCGGTCTCCTTGAAGAAAGAAGACGTGAACGGGCTAGAAGCGAGATGCTCGAAATGATTCACGATCGCATTTCCCGTCATATTGAGGAAAATATTTCCTCGACGGGTGAATTTAGTGACTGCGTGGAACAAGTCTTTGAACGGAAGACAGATCCGTTCACGGTCGTTGATTCCATTGTAGGCAAAATATTCAAATAATTTTAAAGGAGGAGTTTATTATGGCATTCAAAGTACTTTGTGTGGACCATGTAGGCGTTGCTGTTAAAGATCTTCAGCTGATCAAACAGCAGATGAAAGACATCCTTGGACTGGATCCATCCCTTCCGGATGAAACCGTCGAAGAACAGCATGTAACCACCAGCTTCTTCAAACCGTCTGCTCAGACCGAAGCTTGTGAACTCGAATTCCTGGGTTCCACCACTCCGGACGGCCCGATTGCTCGTTTCATCGAAAAAGCAAACGGCGGCAAGAATGGTTTCCAGCATGTAGCACTTCGTGTCGACGACATCGAAGCTTGCCTTGCTGACCTGCAGGCTAAAGAAGTTCCGCTCATCGATAAGAAATATCGTATCGGTGCTGGCGGCTGTCACATCGCTTTCCTGCATCCAAAGGCTACAGGCCTTCTGCTTGAACTGACAGAACGCCCAGGCGGCCCATCCTTCAAGGCTTAATTGAACGATGGCAAATGCCTTGCCCACCGGGGTAAGGCATCCCCCTCACGGGGGTCCCTAAAATTTTTGGAGGTGTAAGAATGGCAACTGTTGCAGAAAGAATTGAACTTCTTCACAAAAACCTCGCTCACGTAGAGGCTATGGGTGGAGAAAAGAAAGTTGAAAAACAGCATGCAAAAGGCAAACTGACTGCTCGTGAAAGACTGGCTCTTCTGTTTGATGAAGGCACTTTCGTAGAAGTCAATGCCCTTGTAAAATCCCGCTGCCACAACTTCGGTCAGGAAAAGAAAGATCTCCCGGGCGAAGGCGTTGTTACCGGTTACGGTACCGTTGACGGCAGACTCGTATTCGCATTCGCACAGGACTTCACCGTTGAAGGCGGCTCCCTTGGCGAAATGCACGCTGCTAAGATCGTTCACGTAAATGAACTGGCTCTCAAAGTCGGTGCTCCTTGCGTAGGCCTGAACGATTCCGGCGGAGCTCGTATTCAGGAAGCTGTCGATGCACTCTCTGGCTACGGCAAGATCTTCTGGTGCAACACCATTGCATCCGGCGTTATTCCGCAGATCTCTGCTATCATGGGACCATCTGCAGGCGGCGCTGTATACTCCCCAGCTCTGACCGACTTCATTTACATGGTCAAGAAAACATCCCAGATGTTCCTGACCGGCCCGGCAGTTGTTGAATCCGTTACCGGCGAAAAGATCACCGCTGAAGCACTCGGCGGCGCTATGACCCACAACCGTACTTCCGGTGTAGCTCAGTTCGCTTGCGACAACGACGAAGACTGCATTAAACAGATTCGTTACCTGCTCTCCTTCCTGCCGAGCAACAACATGGAAGATGCTCCTATCGTTGAAACCGGTGATGATCCGACCAGAACCGATCCGGCTCTCGATACCATCATGCCAGAAAACTCCAACGCTCCATACAACATGTATGACGTTATCAAATCCGTTGTAGATAACGGTGAATACTACGATGTAGCTAAAGAATTCGCTAAGAATATCATTACCTGCTTCGCACGTTTCGACGGACAGACCGTTGGTATCATTGCAAACCAGCCAGCATTCATGGCAGGCTGCCTTGACTACAATGCATCCGATAAATCCGCTCGTTTCATCCGTTTCTGCGACTGCTTCAACATCCCGGTTGTAAACATTGTCGATGTACCAGGCTTCCTGCCAGGCAAACAGCAGGAATATGCCGGCGTAATTCGTCACGGCGCTAAGATGCTGTTCGCATACTGCGAAGCAACCGTTCCGAAGATCACCATGATCCTCCGTAAAGCTTACGGTGGTTCCTACATCGCTATGTGCTCCCGTGAACAGGGCGCTGACCAGGTATTCGCTTGGCCAACCGCTGAAATCGCTGTTATGGGACCTGCAGGCGCTGCAAACATCATCTTCAAGAAAGACCCGAACAAAGAACAGCGTACAGCTGAATACGTCGAAGAATTCGCAACTCCATACAAAGCTGCTGAACGTGGCTATGTAGACGCAGTTATCGATCCGAGAAACACTCGTCCGACAATCATCAATGCACTGAAGATGCTTGCTTCCAAGCACGAAGTACATCCAGCAAAGAAACACGGCAACATTCCGCTGTAATATTTGCTGAAGGAAAAACTCTAATTGAAAGGATGGGTACAGATGGATAACAACACAGTTATGTATATCGCGGTATTTGCTGCTATCGTAGCAGTAGTAGCGCTGATCATGATCTGGCAGGTACGTTCATCTCTCAATCAGTCCGCAGCACCGGCACCGGCAGCAGCTCCGAAGAAAGCCGCTCCAGCTAGAGCAGCAGCTCCTAAAGCAGCTGACAATGGTGCAGTTGTAGCAGCAATCGCTGCTGCAATCGTTGCGATGGGTGGCGGCGAAATCGTCTCCATCCGCCCGGCAGCTAGAAGTGGCTGGACCTCTGCATCTCGTCTTGCAGGTGTTTCCGGCACTCAGCAGTTCTAATTGAAAGTTGAAAGTACAATCATTTAGGAGGAAAGACAATGAGAAAATTTACTGTAACAGTTAACGGCCAGGATTACGATGTAGTAGTTAAAGATGGCGGCGCAGCAGCAGCAGCTCCGGCTCCGGTAGCAGCAGCTCCGGCAGCAGCTCCAGCTCCGGCTCCGGTAGCAGCAGCACCGGCACCGGCACCGGCACCGGCTCCAGCACCGGCTCCAGCACCGGCTCCAGCTCCGGCAGCAGCTCCTGCAGGTGCAGGCGAATCCGTTGAAGCTCCGATGCCGGGCAAAGTTATCCGCATCAACAAACATGTTGGCGATGCAGTTGCTTCCGGCGACGAAGTCCTCGTTCTCGAAGCTATGAAAATGGGCAACCCGATCATGGCTCCATGCGATGGCAAGATCACCGGCATGCCGGTATCCGAAGGTCAGTCCGTACAGGGCGGCGACGTTCTCTTCACCGTTGGCTAATAGCCGATATGAAAAAGCAGCGCGTATGCGCTGCTTTTTTGTTGCAATAAAACGGAGGGGATAAGAGAATCAGGCACTCCGTTTTCGATCCCGCGTTTCCGCCGTAAGCGGATCACACGTTGCTTTTTGTATTTGGTGTAGTGTCAGCACCGAAAAGCCAAGGCTTGATAGCGGATATGAAATGGTGGCACCGACAAGGGTGAAGCGAATGATCCCATTCATGGTAAAGGAGGATACGTCCTTTCGGCTGATCTCGGTTCTTTTGCGGCAGCTTCCTGTCACGCCTTAGTAGGCATCGTCCTCTTCCATTTCCTGCTTTTCTCTTGCGATGAGGATTCGGAGCATGGTGAGGGAAGCCTGGAGGTAATCATAGTCCTTTGGGAAGGCACAGAGGATGCCGTAGCGGAAGAGAGACTCCTTTTCTTCGCTCGGTACCTGATGAACGGCGATCAGGATATCATCACGACCATAAAGGGCGAGAGCACGCGAGAGGGCGACAGCATTCTTACCTCTGGCGTCACCGGTCGTGGTGTAGAAGACGAAGTGAACGTCGTTGTCTGCTGCGCCTTTGGCTGCATCCTCCGGCTGCTGCGAGGGGCTGACGTCGACGTCCCAGCCGGAGTCTGCCAATGCATTGGCGGCAAGTTTTCGTTCTTCACGATCACTTTCGAGATCATTTTCCATTTCTATGAGGAGAACACGCGGGCGTCTGCCATCAAGTTCAGCAAATTCTTTAGAAAGCCGAAGGGCTTCTTCTCTGACGGTTTCTTTGGTTTTCGGATCGAGTGCCATGGTAAGCTCCTTGTATGAGAATAAAAATAATGATAATGAAATAAACTTTACATACAAATCTATTATAATATAAATCATGGTTGCTGTTCAATGCATAATTTGTAATTTCAGATGCAATATTAGCAAGAAATGTATAAGACAGAGAAAAACATTGATTGACACTGAGAAGAATATGAATTATACTGAGACTGTAGTCATTTAGACAATTTCATATGGCTGGCAGATGCGAAAGCATAAAAGAGAATCCGGTCTAAGCCGGAGCGGTCCCGCCACTGTAAGGAGGAGTCTCTCACAGATAGGCCACTGGGCGAAAGTCTGGGAAGGCGTGAAGAGATGAGGAGCCCGAGCCAGGAGAACTATCTGCCAATGAATCACCGCGAAGGAAGTAGGGATCTATCCAAGACATGATTTGATTCTGTCTAAGATCAGGGCTTGTGAGAAGATCCGTATTTCCGTCAACCTGCGAGAGATGGGGAGGGGATTGAGATCGGTCCTGGTCTCATTATTTTCCGGCTGCCCCCACTGGGTCAGTCGTTTTTTTATGGTAGGACCAAGACGTGAACCTGAAGGAGGTGAACTTTCTGTCTGATTGAAATTGTCTAAAGGGGCGTTCTCTTGATTTGCGCTGGTAAGTCAGTGAGCGGCCATAAATTATTAAAGGAGGAACTATTTCATGGATGAAGTAACAAAAGCAACATCCGCGGAAAATCAGGAAAGACAGCTTACCGATAAGGAATTGGAAGCGATTCTGAAACAGTCGGAAGGCAAAACCGATTTCCCACAGGTCACATTTGATGAATTCACACCACCAACCTACGAGGAATGGGTTGATGCGTGCAACGCTCTTCTGAAGGGCAAACCGTTTGATAAGCTGATGTATACCAAGACGTATGAAGGTATCACTTTTAGCCCGATCTATACCCTGCGTACAGGTCCGGACGCACAGGATGCGATCCTGCCGACCGATGACTATCCGGGCATGGGGGACTTCATGCGCGGTCAGAAAGTCAATGGTTACAAAGAAGAACCATGGGGCATTGCACAGTCCTGTGATGAAGCACTTCCAAAGGAAAATAATGAGCTCCTGAAACACGAAATCGATCGTGGTTCCACGGTATACAATGTACGCCTTGATGCATCCACTCTGCATGGCATCGATGTGGCTGATGCTGAAAAACCAGGTGAAACCGGCGTTTCTCTGACCACTCTCGAAGATGTGCATAACCTTCTGGACGGTCTGGACCTTGCAAAGTATCCATTCATGATGTATACCGGCGAATCTGCACTGGCACCGCTTGCTATGGTGGCTGCAGCAGTCAAAGCACAGGGAAAAGATGTGTCCGCGCTTCATGGCGTGATCGGTGGAAGCCCGTTGACACAGCTGCTGACTGATGGCAAGAATAAGGAAAGCCTTGAAAAAGCATACGACCAGATGGCAGAGACCATCCGCTGGGCTCGCAAGAATGCACCGAGCGTAGCGACCGTATTCATTACTTCCGATGTATTCTCTCTGGGCGGCGCACAGGCCGTACAGGAAATCGCATATACCTTCGGCGTAGCTGTAGAGTATGTCCGTGAAATGCTGAAGAGAGGCATTTCGATCCATGATATCGCACAGTCCTTCTACTTCGGCTTCAATGTAGGCGCTACGTTCTTCATTGAAATTGCAAAGCTTCGTGCAGCTCGTCAGGTATGGTCGAACATCATGAAGGCTTTCGGTGCAGAAGAAGAAGATCGTTCGATGAAGATCCATGCAAAACCGGCATTCTTCACAAAGACCATTTTCGATGTGGGCGTGAACATGCTCCGCAATACCACCGAAGCATTCTCTGCTGTCGTTGGCGGTGTAGATACCTACGAAAATGCACCTTATGATGATACCGTCAGAAAAGGTGATGAATTCTCCCGCCGTATCGCTAGAAATCTGCAGATCATGCTGCAGGAAGAATTCGGCATGCTGCGTCCGATCGATGCAGCCGGCGGCTCCTGGGCAATTGAAAAGCTCACCAAAGAGATGGCAGAAAAGATCTGGGCTGAATTCCAGAAGATCGAATCTCTAGGCGGCATGACCAAAGCAATCAAAGAAGGCTATCCGCAGAAAGAGATCAAAGCCGTCCTTGAAAAGCGCTTCAAAGCACTGGATCTTAGAAAAGACCGTGCGGTCGGCAATAACATGTACCCGCTGATGGGCGAAGTGCTCCTCGAAGCTCGTCCGGAAGATACAGAAGCTATTAAGAAGGAACTCGGTGATGCAGCTAAGGCTTACCGTGCGGATCTTGATCTTGCTTTCAGAAGCCAGAAGCTGGCAGAACTCAAAGATGCCGGCGAAGGCGAAGCCATCGACAAGGCAGCCGCAGCTGCCGCTGCCGGTGCGACTATTGGCGAGATCAATGAAGTCGCTGGTAATGCAGAAGGCTCCATTGCCATCGAAAAGATCGATGCACACCGCTGGACGGAACGATTCGAAGCACTCCGCTTTGATACCGAAGCATATAAAGAAAAGACTGGCAAGAATGTCGAGATCTTCCTCGCAAACATGGGCAAGATCCCGCAGCATAAAGCCAGAGCAGACTTCTCCACCTCCTTCCTGCAGGTCGGCGAATTCAATGTCCATCTCAATAATGGTTTCCAGGATGACGAAGACAAACCGGGCTCCCGCTGGGATAAGTGCGTAGAAGCACTGAAAGCTGGCGCTGATGACAAAGGCACGCCATATGATGTCGCTGTCATCTGCTCCACGGATGCGACCTATCCGGAAGATGTACCGGCTTTGGCTCCGAGACTGAAAGAAGTCCTGGGCGACGGCACCCTCTTCCTCGCAGGCGCAGCTCCAAAGGATCTGGAAGAGACCTACCGCAAGGCGGGCGTAGATGATTTCATCAGCGTCAAAGCAAACTGCTACGAAATTCTCCGCATGCTGCAGAAAAAGAAAGGAATGATTGAATAATGGCAAACACAAATCCTGATTTCACACAGCTGTCTCTGGGGGAACATCCACACTGCTCCTATGATGAGTGGAAGGAAAAGCTGGAAGCCAAGACCGGCAAAGGCTTTGATGCACTCTATGAACCGACCATGGAAAAGATCCCGGTCGCTCCCTTCTATACCAAAGATGTCTATGATGGCTGCAATCATCTGGACTTCATGAGCGGTATCCCGCCATTCCTTCGTGGACCATACTCCACCATGTACGTTTTCCGCCCATGGACCGTTCGTCAGTACGCAGGCTTCTCCACGGCAGAAGAATCCAACGCATTCTACAAGAGAAACCTGGCAGCAGGTCAGAAGGGCCTGTCCATTGCATTCGACCTTCCGACCCACCGCGGCTACGATGCGGATAACCCGCGCGTTATCGGCGACGTAGGTAAAGCCGGCGTATCCGTATGCTCCATGCTTGATATGAACATCCTCTTCGACGGCATCCCGCTGGACCAGATGTCCGTATCTATGACCATGAACGGCGCCGTTCTTCCGATCCTGGCATTCTTCATTTCCGCCGGCATCGAACAGGGCGTCGACAAGAAGATCCTTGCAGGTACCATTCAGAACGATATCCTGAAGGAATTCATGGTACGTAACACTTACATTTACCCACCGGCTATGTCCATGCGTATCATTGGTGATATTTTCGAATACACCACCAAGTACATGCCGAAGTTCAACTCCATTTCCATTTCCGGCTACCATATTCAGGAATGCGGTGCTACCTGCGATCTGGAAATCGGTTACACTCTGGCAGACGGCATGGAATACATCCGCTGCGGCGAAAAAGCAGGTCTGCCGGTCGATGCATTCGCAAAGCGTCTGTCCTTCTTCTGGGATCAGGGCAAGAACTACTTCATGGAAGTCGCAAAGATGCGTGCAGCTCGTGTCCTCTGGGCAAAGATCCTCAAAGGCTTCGGCGCAAAGAATCCGAAATCCATGGCACTTCGTACCCACTCCCAGACCTCCGGCTGGTCCCTCACCGAACAGGATCCATTCAACAACATCGGCCGTACCTGTATGGAAGCTATGTCTGCAGCTCTCGGTCACACCCAGTCCCTGCATACCAACGCACTCGACGAAGCAATCGCTCTGCCGACCGACTTCTCTGCTCGTCTGGCTCGTAACACCCAGCTTTACATCCAGGATGAAACCAAAGTCTGCAAGATCATCGATCCATGGGGCGGCTCCTACTATGTGGAATACCTCACCAACGAGATCATCAAACGTGCATGGGCACACATTCAGGAAGTCGAAGCACTGGGCGGCATGTCCAAGGCTATCTCCACCGGCCTTCCGAAGATGCGTATCGAAGAATGCGCCGCTCGTCGTCAGGCAGATATCGACTCCGGCCGTGAAACCATTGTCGGCCTGAACAAGTACAGACTGGCGAAGGAAGATCCGCTGAACGTTCTCTCCATCGATAACACCGCTGTACGTAACGCACAGATCAAACGTCTGGAAAAACTCAGAAGCATCCGCGATCCGGAAGCTGTCCGCCGCGATCTGGAAGCCATCACCAAGTGTGCAGAATCCCGTGACAACGGCAACCTTCTGGAAGCTGCTGTCCAGGCAGCACATGACCGTGCATCCCTTGGCGAAATCTCCGACGCTGTTGAAAAGGTATCCGGCCGCTTCAATGCAGTCATCCACACCATTTCCGGCGTATACTCCAATGAATTCGATGACACCTCCGAACTGGATGAAGCAAAGAAACTGGCTAACGAATTTGAAGCTCTCGAAGGCCGCCGCCCGCGTATCTTCCTCGCGAAGATGGGCCAGGATGGTCACGACAGAGGTCAGAAAGTCCTTGCTACCTCCTTCGCAGATATGGGCTGGGACGTCGACGTAGGCCCGCTCTTCCAGACTCCGGAAGAAGCGGCACAGGATGCCGTCGACAACGACGTTCATATGGTCGGCTTCTCTTCCCTGGCAGCAGGTCATAAGACCCTGCTCCCGGCTATCGTCGACGATCTGAAGAAACTCGGCCGTGAAGATATCCTCGTAGCTATCGGCGGCGTTATCCCGCCACAGGATTACGAATTCCTGTACGACCATGGTGCCGTTGCTATCTTCGGACCAGGCACCAACATTCCGAAATGCTGCATCAAGCTGCTCCAGATGCTCGTAGATCGTGCTAAGGAAGAAGCTAAGGCAGAATAAGGTCGCCTCCCGTTTTCTGACACTGTCATTCGATGCGTATCGGCAAAGGGTTCAGGGGTTTACTGGAAATGGTGATACCCTAACCTGAACCCCGAGCCCTGAACCAATGACCATTTCGTAACCAGGATAGTGGCAGAAACATTTTTAGGAAATCTGATTTCTTGTCCTGCGCGGAGCCGAGGGCGACCTCGGCTCCCTAGCAGGGCTTGCAATCCAAATCGAGTGATAGCCCGGAAAACAGAGGAATGGAAATGGTGATGGATAGTCACCGCACCCGGTCACTATCACTACCAATGAATCACGCTTGATACACATCATATTTTCATTTGGCAGTCCTCCTTTTCATGATCCATCTACAGGGGGAAAAAGCCAGGAAAGGGAGGGTATGACAAATGCCTGAAAACAATGATGATTTAAGACCCAGCTGGGTACCGGAAGAGAAAAATCCTGAATTCGCCTGCTCTGTCATGCGTGGGATAGATACCACGGCAAACAGCATCACCGGGGCGAAGGAATACCCGGATGCTCCGCTTCGAAAAGTGCCGCTTCGTAAGAAAATGACCGTCGAGCAGTACATCGACGGTGTGGCCAAAGGAGATCGTGTGACGCTGTCCAAGGCCATCACGCTGATCGAAAGCAATGCGCCGAAAGACTTTGACAAAGCGCAGCGCGTACTGCAGGGACTTCTCCCCAGAACGGGCAAGGCTCTCCGTATCGGTATTACCGGTGTACCGGGGGCCGGCAAATCGACCTTCATCGAGTCCTTCGGCCAGATGCTCTGCCATCAGGGCTACAAAGTCGCTGTTCTTGCCGTCGACCCGACCTCATCCATCACCGGCGGCTCTATCCTTGGTGATAAGACACGTATGCAGAACCTGTCTCGTGAACCGAACTGCTTCATTCGACCATCTCCATCCAAAGGCACTTTGGGCGGTGTCGCGAGAAAATCCCGTGAGACTATGCTCCTCTGCGAAGCTGCCGGCTGTGATGTCATCCTTGTCGAGACCGTCGGTGTCGGCCAGTCGGAGACCACGGTCCGCTCCATGGTCGATTTCTTCATGCTCGTCGTACTGACAGGGGCTGGCGATGACCTCCAGGGCATCAAGAAAGGCATCATGGAGCTTGCCGATGCCATCGTTGTCAACAAAGCGGATGGTGATAACCTCGAGCGTGCCAAGGTCGCCCAGGGCGAGTATGAAAGAATGTGCGAATTCATCCGTCCGGCTACCGAAGGCTGGAAAACCCATGCTTACCGTTGCTCCGCGATCAAGAAAACAGGTCTTTTGGAGCTGTGGGCCGTCATGCGTCAATTTGAAAAGGTCACAAAGAACTCCGGCATTTTTGAAAACCGCAGACAGCGCCAGATCCTTGACTGGGTGAACAGCATGATCGATGAACATCTGCATAATCTCTTCTTTGAAGATCCGCTCATCAAGAGCCGTCTGCCATCCGTCAAAGCGGCTGTCCTTGCGGGCGTCGTCTCCCCAAGTCAGGCCGTCACGGAGCTTATCCGCTCCTTCGATATGGATCGCGCATCCATCAAGCATTTGGAGGAAACGGAAAAGTAACTTTGTGACTAGTGGCTAGGGATGAGTAGCTAGGGATTAGGAGCCTCAAGGAACTAGGGAAACGCTGATTCAATCCGTGTTTCCCCTGGAAGACATCTGACTCCCGTATCGTCATTTCGAGCGAAGCGAGAAATCTTTCTTGCAGACCGATAAACGA
>OIWO01001003.1_pt1 | contig 26544 bp, 14 predicted proteins | sample 1587641 | NCBI WGS metagenome assembly OIWO01 (sample SAMEA3888924, study PRJEB22519) | human gut metagenome | biome: human gut; feature: human-associated habitat; material: faeces | place: Denmark | collected 2010
TTCTTCTGAATGGAACAGAAAAATTCCTTCCCAACTGGAAAAAGAAGGTCATTATTGGGCATTTTACCAGCATGAATGGGATTAGGGGGGTGGTAAGAAGGCAGACTCGGCCCCAGGGGCCTTGAGACGTCAGACTTGTATGACAGGAAAATTAGTGCAGAGGGAAGAGTGCAGAGTGAAGATGGGAACGGCGGGGGCGAATGACCCATTGCCATGCCGTAGGGGCTCCACGCCGGGGAGCCCGCCTGATACACGGCCTGTCGATACCGGAACCGTAGGGGATGACCAAGACCGGCGCAGCCGTGTCGCCCGGTCATCCCGCATCTGCCGAAGGAGATCCCTCTGCCAGGAACGGGCGGCTCTGGCGACATTTTGCTTCGCAAAAGTTTTGAGCCGCTCCTACGGATTCGAGTCGATTGTTCGATGGAAATCCCCAGGGGAGCCCATCCCGGCCGCCCAGAGGGCAGATCCCGTTCAAAGGCAGATGCGGCAACATCTGGTATCCACAACGATGAACGACCAACGATGCACCTCCAGGTGCGCCGGGCGGTTCTGATGTATTCTCCTCTATGGAATACCCTTCCATATTGACGTATAAAGAAGGTTAACCTTGTAAAATTCTGAAAAACCATTAAAACACGCCAAATGAGAATGGATATGCTCTAAAACCACAAATGTCAATAAAAAGATTACAACGATTATGGCTGATTTGAAGGCAAAATGGTGAAATTTTTATGTGTTCCTCACTTTTTTGCCCCGTTCTGTTCTGTTTCATGGCATTTGACAGATACAGAAAGATTGCATATTGAAATGATAATTGTCCTGTGCTACATTAAAAAAGTAATTTTGGCAAAACCATATGCTGTCAATAAGAATGACGGTCTTGGGAAGAGAACCATTCTTCATTGTATTGTTACAGAGTCATGAGGGGGAGACATATGAACCGGATTTATAAAGTCATCTGGAGCAAAGTGCGCTGCAGCTGGGTGGTGGTATCGGAAATCGCCCGGAACCACGGAAAGGAACATTCCAGCCGGAAAAATATACCGGGGGGGGTATATATCCTGGGACTGGCCCTGGCGTTGGGGCTGGCTCTGCCGTCGGGAGCTCTGGCGGCGGACCCGGTGAATCTGGGCAATAATGCCTCGGCTGCCTATGATGACAAGGGCAACCTGACCATCGGCAATACGGGGACGGTGGCCGAAGGAGCCAATAAAGCAGGAAAGAACAATACCACCATCGGTACGGATACGGATACCCTGCGTAACGTAACAGAAGGGGAAACCAGCAAAAATGGCCAGCCCATGGATGAGACCAACGACATTCTGGTCAAAGGGGAAGGGCAGGCGAATGACCTTGCCATCTCTACAGAAGCGGATGGTTCCACGGCGGTAGGGTACCAGAGCCGGGCCGAAGGGGAGCGCTCCACTGCCATCGGCAACAATGCAAAGATTACCGATAAGCCCGTTGTCTATTACGCCGATGCGGAGGGCAAGAAGACCGCATCCGCAGACAATGCGGCCTGGTACAAAGATGCCAGCGGCAACCCCACCAAGGTGCCCCGTGTGTTCCGGGATGCCAATGGCAACACTACTACTACGCCTCAGTATAAGTATACCCATACGGTAACGGCAGAAGATGGAACCACTTCTACGGTTACGGATATCACCAGTGATATCAGCAAGGCAAACAAGGATTCCAACAACAATCCAGAGTACAGCTACCAGAAATCCGACAATACGGATTATCTCTATTCCGTCACCCTTTATCAGGCCGTGAGCAATTCCATCGCTGCCGGTACCAATGTGATGGCCAACGGGAACAATGCAGTGGTTGTCGGTTACAATTCCACTGCTGACAATTCCGCCGTAGCCGTCGGTGATACGGCCACGGCCTCCGGCGACAACACCATCGCCATCGGCACCAAATCCAAGGCCACGGATACCAGCGGCACCGGCTCCATTGCCATTGGTAAAAGCGTAGAAGCCAGTGGCGGATCTACGGCTGTTGGTCTTAATGGCACCAATGCCAGTGGGAGTTCGTCGGCTTATGGCAACAATGCCACGGCCAGCAACGGAGCTTCTGCTTTTGGTAAAGATACTCATGCCTCTAACGGTGGTACGGCAGTCGGTAATTCAACCACGGCATATGATAGTGATTCGTCAGCATTTGGTTCAGGGACTCATGCTAGCAGCGGCGGTACGGCAGTCGGCAATTCGACCACGGCAAGCGGTAATTCGTCAGCTTTTGGTTATGGGACCAATGCTTCCGGCATCTCCACCGCCGTTGGTCACAGTGCTACTGCCGACAGAGGTTCAGTAGCTTTGGGTGATGGTGTCCGCGCCGGTTCCAGCAGCGGTGGTGCTGTTGCTATAGGTAGGAACGGTACCTCTGCTGACGGTACCGCCGTGGCTGTGGGTGATAATGTCCATGCCAGTTACAGCTCCTTTGCTTCCGGTCTGAATGGAACAAATGCCACCAATGGCGGTATTGCTTATGGTAATAATGTCAGTGCAAAAGAAAGCGGCGTTGCAGTAGGCCGGAATGGTACTAAAGCAAGCGGTAACGATTCTACTGCTATTGGCTCCAATGTTTCGGCTTCCAGCGGTTCCTTTGCCGCCGGTTCGGGGGAGACGAGCGCTGAAAGTAGTTCCATTGCCATCGGTATGAAATACAACGGCTCTTACCAAACTTCTGCTTCCGGCTATGGCATGGCCCTGGGCTTCGGCAACACGGCCAGCGGCAGTGCGGTGGCCATTGGCCATAAGACCAGTGCTTATGGCGGTTCTTATGCTCTAGGGTCAAATACCGATGCTTCCAACAGTTCTATTGCCATCGGTATAGGGACTTCTACGTGGGATGATAGCCAAAAAACAAAGGCCTCCGGTGGGTCCGTAGCCATCGGCAAAAATACTCAGGCTTCCAACAGTGCCTACGCCGTCGGCAGCTATGCCTACGCTAACGGCGGCTCCTACGCTTTTGGTTCTTCTGCCCACGCAGAAAACAATTCTTACGCCATCGGCGATTCTGCCTATGCCCGGAGCAATTCCCTGGCCATCGGCGATTCTGCAAAATCCGATGTCAGCGATGGCATTGCCCTGGGCAACAACTCTACCGTTTATCGGGGCGCCACTGCCGGCCTGGATCCCCGCAACGGCCAGCCTTCGGAAAATACCACTCCCACCTGGAAATCCACCTACGGCGCCCTTTCCATCGGTGCCGTGGACAGTGACGGCAATGTGACCGGCACCCGTCAGATCATCGGCGTGGCCGCCGGCACGAAGGACACGGATGCGGTCAATCTGGCCCAGCTGAAACAGGTGGCCCAGGGCTTCAGCATCCACGATTACGGCGTGAACTCTGTTGATACTATCACCGACACTAATTACAACAATGCAGGTGCTCAGGGAAATAACTCCCTGGCCGCCGGTGTCAGCGCCAGTGCCACCGGCAACAACGCCGTGGCCATCGGCTATGGCGCCCAGGCGGAAGGTAAGGGCGCCACGGTCATCGGCAAAAATGCCAAGGCTACGGGCCAGTATGCAACGGCTTTTGGCGGTCTGGAGACCACTGATAAAAAAACTGGCAAGACGGTCAATGTTATCAATACGGCCAGCGGTGCTTCTTCCACGGCCTTTGGCCAGGGGACACAGGCGAGAGGAAATGCTTCTCTGGCATTTGGTCTGAATACCATTGCGGGCGGAGCCGATGGCAGCGGTCAGCAGTCTGTCGCATTTGGCGAAGACACCCAGGCGCTTGGCGGACGGTCCCTGGCCTTTGGCGAGAAGACCATTGCCAACTACAATGACTCGGTAGCCTTTGGCAACGATACTCGCGCTCTCTCGACTGGCGCGACGGCTTTCGGCAATCGCACTCGCGCCTTGTCGCAGTATGCAACGGCTTGGGGCAATGCCACTGTGGCCGCCGATGCAGAATCCACGGCCTGGGGCACGGATACTATCGCCGGTGCCAAACTGGACGCCAACGGAGCCGTGACCAATATCTATACCTACAAGAACAATCCGGACGATAAAAACGAGCAGGCGAAGACCGCCACGGAACAGATGGATGTCCATGGCAACCTGGCCTACATCCGGGCGGATGGCACGACGGCCGGCATCAAGCAGATGCCGATCGACAGCGGCAATGAAAAACACGATTATGTGGTCCTGGCCGGAAAGGACGGCAAGACCTATGTCCGGGATTACCAGGGCAGCCTGTGGAAAGTCAACGTGGCTGCCGACGGCAAGGTGACCGTCGATACAACAGCCGGCAAGGATAAGAATGGCAAGGTCTACAACGGTAAGAACGGGGCGAAACAGTCACTGGCCACGACTACGGTTAACGGCGCAGAAGTCGCCATCACGCCGGACAATGTATTGACCAAAGCTCATGAAGGGAGCAACGGCTACACCATCGAAGGCTATGCCAATGCCACGGCCTTCGGCTATTCCACCGAGGCCTCCGGCGACAACGCCACGGCCTTCGGCAAAGATACCAAAGCCAGCGCAGCCGGTGCCACGGCCTTCGGCTACCAGATCGTCGCCTCCGGTGAGAACGCCACGGCCTTCGGCGAAAACTCCACCGCCGCCGCCAAGAACTCCCTGGCCGCCCTGGGCGGCACAGTCGCAGCGTCGGCCACCAATGCCGCCGCCATCGGCAGCGGTGCCCAGGCGACACTGGCGGACAGCGTGGCTCTGGGCAGCGGGGCAGTGGCCGACCGTGCCAGCGGTGCCAAGGGATACGATATGCTGACGAAGGGCAATACGACCAATACGTCCACTGCATGGGTTTCCAATGCCAATGCCATCGCTGTCGGCAACGGCAGCACCTTGACCCGCCAGATCACCGGCGTGGCTGCAGGTTCCCAGGATACGGATGCTGTCAATGTGGCCCAGCTTAAGGCAGCGGGCTTCAAAGTCACCACCCAGAACGATGGCAGTATTTCCAGCTCCATCCTCAACGGTGATACCCTGGACTTCGAGGGCAAGGACAATGCCATTGTCTCCACGTCCAAGGACAGCAAGACCATTACTGTGGCCGTCAGCAGGACTTCGACCTTTGACAGTGCTACCTTCTACAACCCCAATCCATCCGAAGGACAGAACAATGAAAAAGTGACCATTTCTAATGGCCATATCAGCACCTACAACAAGGATCAGCAGGAAAGAGCTGTACTTGGTACAGATAATCAGGGCAGCGGCACACTTCATTTGATTAACAACGACTTGTCCCAGGTTCATGTATACACCCAGAACTCTAAGGAAGATGGCAACGATGGTATCACCCGTATGTACTATATTTCCTCTTCCGGCAACGGCGGCGAAATCCAGGGGATCCACACCATTGCTGTACTCGACGATGGCATCAATTACGCCGGCGACAATGTGAAGCCGAATACGTCGGACAAAGTGGTGGTGAAGCACAAGCTGAATTCTACCATGGACATCACCGGCGGTGCGGATACCAATAACCTGGCCGGAGGCAACATCGGTGTTGTAGCTACTCCGGCCGTGGAAGATGACCAGGGCAATATTACCCAGAAGGCCAAGCTGGAACTCAAGCTGAACAAGGATCTCACCGGCCTCAATACGGTCACCGCCGGCAATGCCAAGATCGGCAGCGCTTCGGCCGATGCACTGAAGCTTACCGAAAATGGTGCGGTCACAGAAAAGACGGCTCCCGCCGGCAGCTATGTGACAGGCCTTGACAACAAGTACTGGAACACCACGAATCCGTCCTACGTCAGCGGTCGGGCCGCTACGGAAGACCAGCTGGCCGCCGTTTCCGGCACCATCAATCAGGGCCTGAGCTTTACTACCAATACAAAAGATGCGACGAACACCACCGACAACTATAAAGGCTATAAAGTGGTGAACCGGAAGCTGGGGGATACCATTTCCATCAAGGCCGGGGATGCGGATCCCGATATGAAGTATGTGACCACCAACTTGACCTCCCAGATTGCTGAAAACGGGGACATCACCATCAGCATGGCGGAAAGCCCCACGTTCAACATCGTTACGGCTACCAGCGTCAATCTGAGCCCGAAGGATATCACCACCAAGGACCAGGCAGGCTATACCGCCTCTGCCCGGTTGGATGCCCATTACCGGGATGCCAGCCTGAATCCGGAAAAGAACGTCACCATGGCTGACGGCAGCACCGGTATGGTCCGTCTCCACTACCATGATGGGGAAAATACCATCCACGACCTGGCCACCATGGACGACGGGCAGATTTATGCCGGCGACATCAAGACCGACAGCAGCCCTGACACCACCGGCTTTGGCCGCAGGATGAACCAGAAGACCACCATCAATGGCGGCGTGAAGGAAAAGGATAAACTGACCGACAACAATATCGGCGTGGTTTCCAACGGTACAGACACGCTGACGGTGAAACTGGCCAAAGACCTCAAAGGCCTAAACTCCGTCACCACTGGCAAGACAATCCAGAACGATAGCGGTATTACCATTACCAATGATATCCACAATCCCAATAAGACGGTAGCGGTCAAAGGGGATGAGGTGACCTTTGGCGGCAATCAGGTCACCAATATGGGCAGCGGTGCTGACGGCACGGCTGATGGCAAACCTGATGGTACCCCGACTTACAACACCCTGACCAACGGCGCCAATATCGGCGATGTGAAGAATATCGCGGGTAGTACCACCGATGCCGCCAAGCTCACCGGTGATTCCAACATCACCGTCATCTACAATGACTCGACGGCAGACGGTAAGAATACGGTGAAGCTCAACGACAGCATTACCTTGGGCAGTGATGCCGACAAGAAAGTCACCATCGACGGCACAGCAGGCACCATTACGGCTGGCGGCAAAGTCAGCCTGGATGGCAGTACTGGCACCGGCAGCATCGGCGGTGTGACCATCGGCAATCAGACCGGTGTTACCACCACCAAGATGGATGGCGACAAAGCTAAGACAGAAGACGGCACCTTTGTCACGGGCCTGTCAAACAAGACTTGGAACCCCGATAGCAATGGTATCGTCAGCGGCCGGGCGGCTACAGAGGATCAGCTCAAGACCGTATCCGATACTGTCAATGCCGGCTGGGAACTGGATGTGAACGGCACGAAGCATAAAACTGTGACACCGACGAGTCCGAAAGTCAACTTTGTGCAGGGGCAGAATATCTCTATCTCCGGCAGTGGAGACGATGTCACCGTGGCAACGGCGGATGACGTACGCTTTACAACGATTCACGTCACTGGGGATAAAAATGATTCTGGCAGCTATACCGATGGCATCACTATCGGCAAGCAGTCCGGCGGCGATAGCGCCAACCCTGGCCCTGGCTACTATATCACTGGCCTTGAAAATAAGTCTTGGAACAAAGACCTAATTCAGAGCGGCCGTGCGGCTACGGAAGATCAGCTGAAGCAGGTGGCGGAAGACATCAAGCATGGTACCGTAGACGGCGATAAATACGTCACTGGTGGTACTGCTACATATGGAAATGACGGCAAGGGCTCTGCAAAGCTCACGGGTACTAATGGCCTCGAGGGTACGATTGACAATCTTCACGATTACTATGTCACCAAAGGTGAAGTGTCGGATGATGGCAAAACTTTGAAGATGACTAAGAATGACGGCACCACTTTTGATGTCAGTTTGGGTAAAATCATGCAGTCGGATATGCGTCTGGTACAGAATCCCGCCAGAGAGGACGGCAAGTACATCGTCGATAGCGATGGCAATCTGACACTCACTGTGCAGGATGCTAACGGCACGGAGGCTACCAAGCAGACCATTACCCTCTCCGGGCTGTCTTCTAAGGCAGAAGTGGATAAAGGACTCACTTTTGCGGCCAATTCCGGTACGCCTTACAATGCCAAGTTGGGAAATACGGTGACGGTTAAGGGCAGTGCTGTGAAAGCAGGTCATGATTACAGTGATGAAAATCTCACGACCGAAGTCGATGGCAATGGAAATATCACCATCCAAATGGACAAGGACCTGACAGCCAATACCATGACCGTCAGCGGCAAAGATGGCAAAGACGGCCAGATCGGCATCACCGGCAAGGATGGTGCTGACGGTACGGTGACCACCATCATCAAGACCATTGGCAAGAATGGTACCAATGGCACAGATGGCACGCCAGGTGTCAATGGTACCGATGGCATTACCCGCATTGTTTATCAGGATGGTAAAGATGGGGAGGCCGGCATGACGACGCATACAGTGGCCACGCTCGATGATGGTCTGAAATTCGGGGCCAATGCTCCAGTGGTTGGCAAGACTGTCAACCCGGTCGGTAACAAGATGAACAGCACCATCAACATCAAAGGTGCCGGCACGAAGGAACTCCAGGACTATTCCGGCAAGAACCTGCTGACTTCGGTAGAGCAGGCTGCAGATGGCACGACCACCATCCATGTACTCATGGATCGCAATATCTCTGCTGATGGCGTCACCGTGGGCCAGGCCGGCACCGATGGCGTAGCTGGTGAAAATGGAGAAGTGGGCCAGGCCGGCACCATTGGCATCAACGGCAAGAACGGTGTACAGGGGGACGGTGGTAAGGAAATCATTACCACCACCATCATCCGCACTGAAAAAGGACAGCCCGGTGAAAACGGGGCCACTGGCAAGCCCGGCGTGGATGGCAAGGACATCACCCGCATCGTTTACCAGAACGACCAGGATCAAGTCGACGGCAAGGACGGCACCCATACGGTAGCCACCCTGGACGACGGATTGAAATTTTCTGGCGACGACAACAAAGTCATCACCAAGAAGCTCAATGAAAATCTCCAGTTTGTGGGCGGTGCGGATAAGGCCAAGCTGACCCAGAACAACATCGGCATCAATGAACTGGAAGATGGGAAACTGACCATCCAGCTGGTGAACACACCGGATCTGGGCACCAAAGGCAACCTGAAAGCCGGGGATGCTCATATCGGCTGGTTCGATGGGGATGCCCTGAACATGACCAGGGACGGCACCAATCCTTCCGGCAACAAGGCCGGAGCCGGCAGCTATGCAACGGGCCTGTCCAACAAGGACTGGAACGTGGCCGATCCGGAATACGTCAGCGGCCGGGCGGCGACGGAAGACCAGCTGGCCAAAGTCAGCGAAGCTATCAACAATGCCGCCACTGCCGCCGGCAAGCGCACCGTGGTCACAGTGAATGACAAGTCCCATCCTGCCGCAGCCACGCCCAACGCCACGGCCGGCGCATATGGCGACTATGATTCCACCGGAGGCAACCTGATGATTGCGGCCAAGAAAGATGATGAAGGTCAGATGACCTACAACATCAAGCTCAATGACCAGCTGGCCATCGGTAAGAAGGGTACGCCTGGCCAGAACGGCAAAGACGGCACGGATGGTAAGGTCACGGTGGAAACCAGCAAGGGCACCACTGTGGTCATCGGTCATGACGGCGAACCGGGCAAGGATGGTAAAGATGGCATTTCTGTCAAAGGCCAGGACGGCAAGGATGGCGTCACCCTCAGCGTTACCAATGGTAAGGATGGAAAGGACGGCAGTGAAGGCCATATCGGCCTGACCGGCCCGAAGGGCAAGGATGGAAAGGACGCCAGTGCAGATATCCATGTGAAGAATGGCCAGAACGGCGTGGATGGCACTGATGGGAACAAGGGCAAAGACGGTATGGACCGCATTGTCTATGAAGATCACAATGGCAAGACCCATGAAGTGGCCACCATGGACGACGGACTGAAATTCATGGGCAACGACGGCCAGGAAGTCAGCCGGAAGCTCAATGAGATACTGTCCATCAAGGGCGGCTTGGATAAAGACGCTGTAGCCACGGCATCCAGTAAGAACTTGGGCGTCCGCAAGAGTGACAATGGTCTGGAAATCGTCATGACCGATACCCCGGACTTCACCAAAGTCACGGTGGGCGGTGACAAGAAAATCACCATCGGCGGACAGACCAATTCTGATACCAAGAACCCGATCAACGGCAACTACATCACTGGCCTGGACAACAAGGCCTGGGATAAAGACAATGTGGTGGCAGACCGTGCCGCTACGGAAGGCCAGCTGAAAGAGGCCATCAACGAAATCTCCGGCAAGGACAAAGGCGGCTTCGGGCTGGCGGCTGAAAAAGGCGGCTCTGTGCAGCAAGACCTGGGCGGCACTATTACTGTCAAGGGCGATACTATCTATAAAGAAGATGGTACAACCGTAGACAAAGAGGGAAATATCAAGACCTCTGTTGATAATGGTGCCATCAAGGTGGAACTGAACAAGGATGTGGACCTGGGCCAAAACGGCAGTGTCAAGGCCGGGAATACCACCATCAATAAGGATGGGGTGGACACCAACAAGGTCACCATCAAGGACTCCACCATCAGCATCAGCAAAGATGGCATCAATGCTGGTGGCAAGCAGATCACCTATGTTGCCAGCGGCGGTGATGTGGGGAGCAATGCGGCCAATATTGACGATGTGAAGCGGATTGCCGGGAATATGAAGACGGAAATCAACAACAATGTGACGGAGGTGACCAACAAGGTCAACCAGATGGGGGATGAACTGACCCAGGTGAAGCAGGATGTGAAAGCGGACCGCCAGTATCTGGGAGACGAAGGCACGGCCAAGAAAGTAAATGTGAAATTTGGCAGCGCCCTGAGTCTTACTGGGGGTGCCCAAGTGGACAACCTTGCTGGGGAAGGCAATATCGGGGTAATCCAGAAAGAAATGGATGATCCTGATCATGCCGGCCAAAAAATCAACGGTCTTTCCATCCGTCTGGCCAAGGACCTGACTGGTCTCAACAGCGTCACCACGGGCAACACCACCATCAACAACGGCGGGCTGACCGTGAATACCGGGGATGCCAACCGGACCATTACCGTCCAGGACGGCAATGTGAACATGGGGGATAACCAGATCCACAACGTGGCACCGGGGACGGCGCCTACGGATGCGGTGAACGTGAGCCAGCTCCAGCAGACCGGCCGGGCCATCAACCAGCTGGGCAGCAGCCTGGACAAACTGGGCACCCGGGTGGACCGGGTGGGGGCCAACTCTGCAGCCCTGGCGGCCCTCCATCCCCTGGACTTCGATCCGGATGACAAACTGGACTTTGCGGTGGGCGCCGGGAACTACAGCGGCGCTAACGCTGTGGCTCTGGGTGCCTTCTACCGGCCCAACGAGGACGTGATGTTCAGCCTGGGCGGCAGCACCGGCGGCGGAGAAAACATGGTGAACCTGGGGGCCACTTTCAAGCTGGGCCAGCACAACCATGTATCTAACAGCCGGGTGGCCATGGCCAAGGAAATCCGCGACCTGAAGGCCCTGGTGGCCCGTCAGGACGGGGAAATGCAGCAGCTGAAGACCCTGATGAACCAGCTGGCCGGGAAACCGGTGATGCGGGTGGACAAAGATGCCCTGTTCCCGGATATCCCGGAAAACCACTGGGCCTATGAGTACGTGATCAAACTGGCCCGGGCCGGGATCATCGAAGGGTATGAAGACGGGCAGTTCAAGGGTGACCGGATGATGACCCGGTACGAATTCGCCGCCCTGCTGTACCGGGCCATTATGGCCGGGGCAGCCGCCAACCCGGATCTGAACCAGGATGGGACCCTGGGCAAACTGGTGAAGGAATTCGATGGGGAACTGAAGTATATCCGCATCGACGTGATCGAAAAGGACAAACACGGCAAGCCCACCATCGAACGGGTACGGACCGTGGAAGACAGTGAAAAGCATCACGGGAAGTAAAAAAAGGGGACTGTGAAAAAATGATCCCTCATCTTTTCACAGTCCCTTCTTTCTTTTTTTTTAATTCCTATTGACATACTAGTAATTAAATGGTATTATCTTCCCATAATTTCAAAGCCAACGCAATGAGGAAAAAGAGTAGGATACTGGAATGCAGGCAGCGAACCCGGACAGTGGAAGCGGGGATGACTACGGAATCTGAAGTGCCTTTCTGAGCGTGCAAAGTCCAACAGGGCCCCGGCCCCCAGTAGACTTTCCGACTGACAGCCGTTACCCTGTCAGGCAGGAGGATTGTCCTGCCTCTGAGGCTGCACCTGGCAACAGGGCAGCGAAACTGGGTGGATCCACGGAGCCAAAGCTTTCGTCCCATAAGGGACGGGAGCTTTCTTTTTTACTCCTAATCCATATTAAAATACTATACATTAACCCCGCAATCCCGGGTTCAGCACAAAGGAGAGAATACCATGACAGAAACTGACATCCATGCACAGAAACTGGCCCGGATCAAAGATCCGGAAATCGCCGCCGCCTGGAAGGACATTACCGTAAAGCGGGCTATGAATCCCTGCCCCATCGACTTTTCCGAATTCCATTCCAGCAATCCCCGGGCCCATACGGTCCAGAAGGAATATGAAGGCCAGGACCATTCCAACTTCAACCGCCGGCAGAAATACGCCGATGATGAGGAACCCCAGTTCACCACTCCCTTCGGGGAAGGGCCGGACAAGCTGCCGGTGGAACCGGGCCGGTACCGTCTGGTCTGGTCCAAACACTGCCCCTGGGCCAACCGGGTGGCCATTGCCATCGACCTTTTGGGCCTGGACAAGGTAATCTCCAAAGGGGTGGTGGATCCCCTGCGGCCCGCCGGTGTGGTGGGGGACTGGTACTTCACCCTGGATCTGGACAATGTGGACCCGGTGCTGAAGATCCATTCCCTGGGGGAAGCCTACCGGAAGGGGAATCCCGCCTATGACCAGCGCTCCACGGTGCCTGCCATTGTGGACGTGAAGACCGGTGCGGTGGTGAACAACGACTACCACGACCTGACCACGGAAATCGCCGTGGCCTGGACCCGATACATCCGCCCCGATGCCCCGGACATCTATCCGGAAGACCTGCGGGACGACATCGATGCCCTCAACGACATCATCTACGCCGATGTGAACCTGGCCGTGAACCTGGCCGCCCTGGTCACCAGCCAGAAGGATTATGAATTTTACTACGACAAAGTGTTCGACCGTCTGGACTGGCTGGAAAAACGGCTGTCCACCCGCCGGTATCTCATGGGGGACACCATCACCGATCCGGACATCCGCCTGTTCGTGACCCTGAGCCGGTTCGACCTGGTGTTCTACCAGAAATACTACGTGAACAAGAAACGCCTAGTGGACTACCCCAACCTGTGGAACTACGCCAAGGACCTGTACAGCAACCCGGCCTTCGGGGGCAACACCGATTTCGATTCCATGCGGAAGCGGTTCTACTATGTGGACCACACCCCCTACGAAGATTTCCCCCGGATCGTCCCCAAGGGACCGGACATGAGCATCTGGGAAGAACCCAATGACCGGGCGGAGAAGTTTGGGAAGTAAGAAAGAAAAGGTGATACAATGAACCGGATCATGAAACGAATCGGAAGCGTACTGGCACTGGGAATCCTGGCAGTGGGCATGTTTGGCTGCGGGCTGAGCCAGCAGAAAACGGATGATAAGACAAAGTCTGCCAATACGGCAAAAAAGACATATGTAGTGGCCACGCGGGGGACCTACCGTCCTTATACGTATCAGGATGACAAGGGAAATCTGACAGGATATGATGTGGAAATCCTGAAAGAAATCGAAAAACGGAATCCCGATCTGCATTTTGAGTTCAAACTGATGAGTGTCAGTGCCGGTTTCCTGGGACTGGAATCCAAACAGGTGGATATTGTGGCCAACCAAATCACTTACAATCCTCAGCGGGCTGAAAAGAGCATCTGGACGAAAGAAGTGAACAATTATACTGCAAGCCGGTTGGCAGTACGAAAAGACCGGGACGACATCAATTCTCTGGATGACTTGAAAGGAAAGACGGTGGCTGTGGTAAGCACCAGTGAACTGACTCGTGCTTTGAAAGAGTTTGATGAAAAAAATGACGCCCATATCAACTTTATTGTAACGGACAAGGGAACTTCCGAATTGATGAACATGGTGGCCACCGGCAGAGCGGATGCAGCTCCGGTTGGTGAAGTAACCATCAATGATGCGGCCAAGACTCTGGGACTGGCAATCAAACCCGCTGGTCCGCTGATCTTGAGTGTGCCCACGCATTTTGCTCTCCGAAAGGACGCTGATTCCCAAAAATTGGCAGACCGGCTGGATGCAGAAGTCAAGAAGCTGCGGGAGGACGGAACCCTGAAAAGACTCAGTGAGCAATTCATGGGTAAGGATTACACGGTGGAACAAAAGTAACAGAATTGGCTTATACGAGATAGAAGGGCGCGCCAAGACTGGCCGAAAAGGCCATGTCGCCCGGCACGCCCGCTTGTTTTTATTTGAAGGAGGATATCCGTGGGGACTTATTTCAGTTTTCAATATATGGTTCAGGCACTGCCGGACCTGTTGTCGTATCTGGACGTTACTGTCGTCCTCACTGTGATTTCAGAGACTGCGGCACTGGTCCTGGGCTGTCTGGCGGCAATGCTGCGGGTGCGAAAAGTAAAAATCCTGAAAAGCCTTTGCGCTGTATATATATCTTTTATTCGGGGAACTCCTTTTCTGGTCCAGTTGTATCTGATATGCTTCGGACTTCCCCGGGTGATGGAGGCAGCCGGAGCCAGAGATATGCGGGCAGTCCCTGTGCTTCTTTTTGTCTTTCTGGTGATGACACTTCATTCTGGAGCTTATATTGCCGAAATCTTACGGGGGGCCATTGAAAGTATCGACAGAGGACAGTTGGAGGCCTGCTGTTCCATCGGGATGACCACCTTCCAGGCCTATCGCAGGATTATCCTGCCCCAGGCATTCAAACTGGCTATTCCGGCATTGAGCAATGAGGTGATTTCCACATTGAAGAATACGTCCCTGGTGTTTAATGTGGGCGTGGTGGATATGATGAGTAAAGCGGAGCTGATGGCGTCGTACAGTTACCGCAGTCTGGAACTCTATCTGGATGTTGGATTGATTTATATCGTTCTGTGTTTTATCTGCTATGGAATTTCGGCTTTTATTGAGAAAGGCAGTCAGACGGCAAATCCTGAAAAATCTCTGCAGGCAAAGCGGAATGCGACTGTTACGGTAGAATAGGAGGGAAAACATGACGAATATCATAGATTTATCGTATGCAACCAGGACCGTCAAATATCTGATTCCCTATATTCCCGTAACCCTTTCTCTGGCCATTGTCAGCATGGCAGCCGGTTGTATCATAGGGCTGCTGATCATGCTGGTGCGATGGAAAAAGATTCCCATACTCAGCCAGTTGGGGACTTTGTACGTGGTTGTAGGGCGGGCTGTACCCACTTTGATTATTCTTTATGTGGTGTTTTTTGCATTCCCGGTGTTTTTGATGCTGATGAACCATGGTGTGATCCCCAAACAATTCAATAGTGTGCCAGCCATCTTTTTTGCCATGGTGGGCTTGTCTCTTCATGCAGGGGCTTATCTGGCAGAAATATTCCGGGCCGCAGTCAATTCGGTTTCCAAAGGGCAGCTGGAAGCGGCACTTTCCATAGGGATGACCTGGCCGCAGGCATTCCGGCGCATTGTCCTGCCCCAGGCTGCCGTAATGGCTCTTCCTCTCATGGGGAACCAGTTCCTGGGATTGATCAAAGGCTCCTCCATTGCCTTCATGATTACGGTAATGGAGCTGTTTGGAGCGGCCAACTATCTATCCGGGATCTCTGAACGGTATATTGAAATCTATCTGGCACTGGCACTGCTGTATTGGGGAATCAGCCTGGCTTTTGAAACCATTTTCCACAAGGCAGAGAACAGATTGGCCGTTTATAAAGGAAGCAAAGCGTAAGGAGGTTGCAGAATATGCTGCAGTTGAATCATATCCGTAAATCATTTGGGAAGAATGAGGTCCTGAAAGATGTTTCTCTGGAAGTTCCCACAGGTTCTGTTACCGTAATCATTGGTCCATCCGGTTCCGGAAAAACCACATTGCTGCGGGGCATCAATTTTCTGGAACCGTCTGACCAGGGAGAAATTGTCCTGGACAATCTGAAAGTGGATGTGGCCAGGGCTACGAAAGCAGAAATCAACCGGCTGAGAAAAGAAACTGCCATGGTTTTTCAGTCCTACAATCTTTTTGCCAATAAAACAGCGCTGGAAAACATTACGGAAGGCCTGTTGGTGGTCAAAAAATATTCCAAAGAAAAAGCTTTGGAAAAAGCCCAGTATTACCTGCGAAAAGTGGGACTGTTGGACAAGGCAGATTTCTATCCCAGTCAGTTGTCCGGAGGACAGCAGCAGCGTATTGGGATTGCACGGGCGCTGGCACTGGATCCCAAGGTGATCCTGTTTGATGAACCCACATCGGCACTGGATCCGGAACTGGTAGGGGAAGTCTTGCAGACTATGAAACAGGCTGCGGAAGAAGAGCATCGGACCATGGTGGTGGTGACACACGAAATGGCTTTTGCACGGGAAGCGGCTGATCATGTGATCTTTATGGAAGGCGGCCACATTGTGGAACAAGGCAAACCGGAAGAAATCCTGGATCATCCCAGGGAGAAACGGACTCAGGAATTTTTAGCCAGATTCGTCAATCGGTGAGAGGTGGAAATGATGCAGGAAACCTATAGACAGCTGCAGGAAGAAGATGCGGCAGAATATTATGATGTGCTTCACAGAAGTTATCAGACGGACCGGCAGTATCCCATCAGTTTTTCAGCCATAGATGCTACTCTGGAAGATGAAATCCGCTGGCTTCAGCAGGAACCCACGTATGGCCTGTTTGTAGAAGGCAAGCTGATCAGCGCCATTTCCCTGCGGATGCCCTGGGGAGGCCATCCGGGGCCCAAGGCCCTGCCCCATATCGGGCAGTTCATTACGGACCCGGATTTTGCCCATCAGGGGTATGCAAAAAAACTCCTCCACTGGGTGGAGGAGGAAGTGCTGAAAAAGCAGCTGAAAGCCCCGGCGGTGACCCTGGGGACGGCGGATACCCATCCCTGGCTGAAAACCATGTACCTGCACCTGGGGTTCCGGATCATTGGGGAAAGACAGCTTCCCGGGAAAAAACACAAGACCATTTATTTTCAAAAAGATGTGAAGTGATATGGAGCAGACAATAACAGGAAGACTGATCCAGCAAATTGAAAAGTTGTCAGCAGCTCAGCTGCAACCTCTGTTTCCCAAAATCAAAGAGGCTTTCCTTGACTTTTTAGCTGCCAGTTATGCTGCTCGTCAGGAACTAGCTGTGCAAAAAGTACAGGCCGTGTTGGATACTCCAGGAAATGCCCCATTGATAGGACAGAAGGAGAGCTGTTCTGCGGAAAAAAGTGCACTGTTCAACGGATATCAAGGCCATTACCTGGATTATGATGATACCAGCGGTACTGTACGGGGTCATGTTTCTGCTGTACTTCTTCCGGTTCTGCTGGCTTTGGCCAGCGAAAAAAACGTCAGCGGAAAAAGATTCCTTGCGGCTTACGGAGTGGGTGAGGAAATCATGGCGCGTCTGGGAAAATGCATTGGTAGGACTCATTATGAAAAAGGCTTTCATAATACAGCGACCCTGGGAATACTGGCAGGGGCTTTGGCAGGGGCATGGCTGTGGCAGCTGGAGCCGAGGCAGATGACCAGTGCCCTGGGGCTTGCAGCAACTCAGAGCAGTGGGATGCGGCTCCAATTTGGTACAGAGACAAAACCGCTGCAGGTGGGACTGGCGGCCGAGAAAGCTGTGGAAGCAGTCCATCTGTCGGCTGCTGGCATCCAGAGCCATCCAGCCATCCTGGATGGGCCTCTGGGGCATTTTTCCCTGTATGGGGATGGCTCTCAGAACGTATCGCCAATATTGTGCCAGGAGTGGGGAAAAAATTGGGATTTACTGGAGAATGGGCTGTGGCTCAAACAGGAAACTTTTTGTTCCGGAGCTATGCACACCAGAGACGCAGTGGAACAGATCCGGGCAAAAAATGATTTTTCAGCAGAAACCATTGAAGGGGTGGAAATCATCTTTCCCCCGGGAGGGGATGCTGCACTGGTTCAAAGAACACCTAAAACAGGGGAAGAGGGACGGTTCAGTGCAGAATATGTTGCAGCCATTGGACTGCTGGGAGAACCCTATACTCATGAATTGTTTGCGTCCAAACCGATTCCTGTCCGGTTCCGGAAACTGATCCAGAGGACCGTCCGAAGCCACGACGGTTCTGTAAAGCCCCATCCTGAAGCACAACCGAAAGGGCGGTTTACTATTGTGAAAGTCCATTTGAAAGACGGGAATTGCATGGAAAGCCGGGTGGATGTTCCCAAAGGGGCTCCAGGAAATCCTTTAACAGAGGAAGAACAACAGAGAAAACTGCTGATGTGCTGTGGCGAAAGGACGGCGGCAGGATTTCTGGAAACAGTGGGAAATCTGGAAAATCTGGATTCCATGGAGCCGCTGCTGCAATTGTTGTAAAAATAAATAGAGGACAGAAAAATGGGATGTGAAAAAAATTTCTTTACATCCCATTTTAGTACTGATTTTTGGACAGTAAATATTGTATGATTAAGAAAGAAATGAAAAAGCAGAAAGTGGATTTCCGATTAACGCTAAACTATAGAAAAATACGGTACAGAAAGACAATTTGTAATTTTCAGAGAACTGTGTTACCATCAATATTATCTATACAGAAGGATGTATGGAAAACAATGCAGAATTCGGAAATATCCTGCAAAAAAAGAAAGCCTGACTTTCGTCAGACTTTCCTTCCCGCACAATGCGGACACGAGGCGATTTCGGGTAAACCCTTATTTGAACTCGCATGTAAATTACATTCTTAAAATAACACAAATGTAGAGAATTGTCAATAAATTGAATGGGGGCTGGGATATGGAAAAGTATTTCTTAGGGTTGGATATGGGGACAAATTCTGTTGGATGGGCCGTTACGGATACCCAGTACCATCTGCTCCGGGCCAAAGGAAAGGACCTATGGGGAGCACGGCTCTTTGATGAAGCGGAGACAGCAGCGGCACGGCGTTCCTATCGGACGGCCAGAAGGAGACTGGCCAGACAGAAACTGCGGAACGGATATCTGCGTCTGCTGTTTTCTGATGAAATCAACCGGATTGATCCGGGATTCTTTCAGCGGCTGGATGAGAGCAGTCTGTATGAAGAAGATAAAACAATCCATCAGCCTTATGCCTTGTTCAATGACCGGAAGAACAACCGGACATTTACGGATCGGGAATTCTATGCCCAATATCCTACGATTTTCCATCTGATCACAGAGCTGATCCATTCTCCTGAACCGAAAGATGTAAGATTGGTTTACCTGGCTGTACTGAATATTTTTAACCACCGGGGTCATTTTCTGAATGACAGTCTGAAAAGTACCGGGGCAGGACAGTTCGATGAATTGTTTCAGACACTTCAGGAGCAGGATGGACTGTTCCAGCAGGTGGAGGATATCAGGTTGTTTCAGGAAATCCTTACAGACAGGAAACTGACCAATGGTCAGAAACGAGAACATCTTCTGAAAATATTTTCTTCGGAAGTCAAAAGGAATTCGTCGGAAGACGAACGGGTAAAACTGCTGTGCGGACTGAAAGGAAAGCTGGCCAAAGCCTTTCCAGGGGTGGAACTGGATGAAAACCATGAAAAACTGTCTCTGTCGTTCAGGGATGGGGATTATGATGCAAAAATGGAAGAAATCCTCGGTGCATTGGACAATGACATCCTTGATGAACTGGATGCACTGAAAAATATCCATGACTGGGCACTGATCAGCAACCTGATGGCAGGGAAAAAATACATCAGTGAATCCCGGGTGGCTCTTTATGAGAAGCATCATCAGGATTTGCAGCTCCTGAAGAAAGCATATCGGACTTGGTGCCCTGAGAAATATGACAACATGTTCCGGACCATGGAAGACAACAACTACAGTGCGTACACTGGATCCGTCAATGCCAAAGACTGCAAAAGCCGGAGAGGGGCCAAATGCACCCAGGAGGATTTTTACAAACGGGTCAAAAAAGATCTGGGACTCAAAGAAAAAGCAACGGAAGAAGATAAAAAATATATTGAAGAGGAAATCCAACGGGAAACCTTCCTGCCCAAACAGATTACTCCGTCCAATGGGGTCATCCCTTATCAGCTGCATTTGGCAGAACTCCATGCCATTCTGGAAAATGCAGAAAGGTATCTGCCTTTTTTGAAAGAAAGTGATTCTACAGGGTTGACTGTGTCCCAAAAAATCGAAGAGCTGTTTTCTTTCCGGATTCCCTATTTTGTGGGACCGCTCTATAAAGATCCGGAAGGAAAGAACAAGGCATGGGTGGTGAGAAAAGAGCCGGGCCGTGTTCTTCCCTGGAATTTCGAATCCAAGGTGGATTTGAAGGAATCGGCCGTTCAGTTTATCCAGGAGCTGGTGGGACACTGCACTTATATGACCAATGAAAAAGTGCTGCCCAATGAATCCCTGCTGTATGAAAAGTTCAGGGTTTTGAATGAACTGAATAACCTGAAGGTCAATGGCAATCCCATTTCCGTACAGCTGAAACAGAAGCTTTACAAGGATTTGTTCAGCAAAGGTAAAAAGATTACTCAGAAACAGGTCAAATCCTATCTTCGTCTCAATGGGTATGTGGAAAAAAATGATGATGTGGAACTGACCGGCATTGACGGGGATTTCAAGAATACATTGTCTTCCCATGCCAGATTTGCTGCTCTGTTCGGCAGCCAGGAGATGACCTTTGACCAGGAAAAGATAGCAGAAGAAATCATTGGCTGGGCCACGGCTTTTGGAGACTCTCAGAAATTCCTGAGGGAAAAAATCCAGGATAAGTATGGAGACGTTCTGAGTAAAGTTCAGCTGAAACGACTGTTTGGTTACAAATTCCGGGATTGGGGCAGACTTTCCAGGGAATTCCTGGAGCTGCCAGGTGTGGACAAAACCACAGGGGAGCAACTGCCTCTGATCCAGAAAATGTGGGAAAGCAATTGCAATCTGATGCAGTTGCTCAGTGACCAGTTTACTTACCGGGAAAACGTGGAAAAGACAGTGGCCCGGAATGAGAAAAACCTGACAGAAATCCAGTTCGAAGACCTGGCTGATTTGTATGTATCCAATCCCGTTCGCCGGATGATCTGGCAGACCATCCTGATTCTGAAAGAACTGACCAAAGTCCTGGGGGCACCTCCTTCCCGTATCTTTGTGGAAATGGCCCGGGATGCCAACGCCAGGAAAGAACGGACGGTCAGCCGGAAAGCCAGACTTTCTGCTTTGTACAAGGCAATGAAGGGGGAAGGCAAAGAGTTCCTGGCTGAGATCGGCAAGAAAAGTGAAGTGGATTTCCGCAGGAAACGGCTGTATCTGTACTACTGCCAGATGGGGAGATGCATGTATACAGGAGAACCTATTGATCTCCATGATCTGTTCAATGACAACCTGTATGATATTGATCATATCTATCCCCGCCATTTCCTGAAAGATGACAGTTTGGACAACAACCTGGTACTGGTCCGGAAGGAGAAGAACGCCCATAAAACGGATATTTTCCCCATTGAAGAAAAAATCCGTGAACGGCAGTATGGATTATGGAAGATGCTTCTGGAACGGGGCTTGATGACTGAAGAGAAGTTTTTGAGACTGACCCGGAATACGACTTTTACCGATGAGGAACTGGCTGGGTTCATCCAGAGACAAATCGTGGAAACCCGTCAGGGAACTAAAACCATTGCCAATCTGCTGACTCAGAGCTTCCCGGATTCGGAAATCGTCTATGTGAAAGCAGGGAATGTAAGCCAGTTCCGGCAGAACTTTGATCTGGTCAAGGCACGGGCTGTCAATGATTTCCACCATGCCCATGATGCCTATCTGAATATCGTGGTGGGGAATACCTATCATGTGAAGTTTACCCGGAGTCCCATGAATTTCATCCAGGCATACCGGAAAGATCCGGCCAGGAATCCCTACCATATGTACAGATTGTTCGACTACACCGTAGCCCGGAATGGGGAAGTGGCCTGGGAAAAAGAAAAGACCATCAAGACGGTCAAGGCGGTACTGGAGAAACCGTCCGTGCTGATTACCCGGAAACCTTTTGAGGCTCATGGCGGATTTTCTGATGCAACTATTCTTTCAGCATCAGATGTCCGAAAAGTCCAAGGAAAAGGGTATTTGCCAGTAAAGACATCGGATGAAAAGATGAAAGATGCCTGCAAATATGGTGGAAAAACAAAAATCACGGGAAGTTATTTCTTTCTGGTGGAATCCACTCAAAAAGGAAAGAGAGTGCGGACATTGGAGGCCATGCCCTTGTATCTTGTCGACCAAATGACGGATGACAAAGCCATGCTTGGATACTGCAGAGATACATTGAAACTGGCTGACCCCAGAATTTGTTTGGAAAAAATCAAAATGTGTTCCCTGCTGAAAATCAACGGAGCTCTGGTGTATTTGACGGGGAGAACGGGAGATCGGGTAACAACTGCCAATGCTGTTCAGCTGATTTTAGATCCGATGTTGTATCAATACGTTAAAAAACTTTCTGACGTTGCAGCGATGGAGGTGGATGAGGAATATCTTGAAAATCGGAAGATTAGCAAAGAAGAGAATCTGGAGCTTTATGATGCGCTGATTCATAAATATGAGACAGGAATATTGGGAAAACGCATTAACAATGTTGTTGGCAAACTAAAGGAAAAACGGGATGTATTCCAAAAAACTGCTATCATAGACCAGATTCATGTGTTGATGGAAATTTTGAAACTTTCCACTGTTGACAATAATGGGGTTGACTTGAAGTTAATTGATGGTGCAGGGAAGAGTGGTAAGGCGGCAATCAATAAAAATATATCGAATCTGGAAAGTGCTTACCTCATCACTCAATCTGTAACAGGTCTTTACACTAAATCCATAGACCTGTTACGGGTATGAGCTGGCGGGTCGTTGTCATAGGCCATAATGCGAAGCTGGATTATCAGATGGGTTATCTGGTGGTGAGAAGCCAGGATGTGCTTCGAATCAGCCTGAGTGAAATCGGGCTGCTGATCATCGAAAGCACGGCGGTTTCTCTCACCAGCTACCTTCTGAATGAGATGACCAAAAAGAAAATCAAAGTGATTTTCTGTGATGAAAAAAGAAATCCATCTTCTGAATTGCTTCCGTACTATGGCAGCTTTAACACCAGCTTGAAAATCAGGAAGCAGATCCAATGGAAAGAAACCACTAAGTGTGCTGTATGGACGGAAATCGTCCGGGAGAAAATCCAGAAACAGAAAGAGGTGCTGGAAAAAGAGGGGAAGGAAGAAGCCAGCCTGCTGCAGAGTTACATGGACCAGCTGCAGCCTGGGGATGCCACCAATCGAGAAGGGCATGCAGCCAAAGTGTATTTCAATGCCATGTTCGGAACAGATTTTGTGCGCAGTGAAGATAACCCCATCAATGCAGCATTGAACTATGGATACAGTATTCTGCTATCCTGTTTTACCAGGGAAATTACGGCCAACGGGTATCTGACCCAGCTGGGTCTGTTCCATGAAAATATGTTCAATCCGTTCAATCTGGCCTCTGACCTGATGGAACCTTACCGTCCTCTGGTGGATGATCTGGTTTATGCTGTCCAACCGGAAAAGTTCAGTACGGAAGAAAAACATCAGATGGTTTCCCTGTTGGGGAAAGAGGTTGAAATCAATCAAAAAAAAGAAGTACTGGGAAATAGCATAAAAATTTATGCCAAAGGGGTTTTTGATGCTCTGGAAAACGATGATATCCAATGTATGCGGTTTTATAAGGCAGGAGCATGAGTTACCGATATATGAGAATCTTTGTGATGTTTGATCTGCCGGTAGGTACCACGGATGAAAGAAGGACGGCCGCCAAATATCGAAAGTATCTGGTGAAGTCCGGCTTTATGATGCTTCAGGAAAGCGTGTACTGCAAACTGGCACCCAATGATACTGTAGCTGCAAGCGTGGTCAATTCCCTAAAAAAGAACTGCCCGGAATCCGGGTCTGTGATTGTCCTGCGGATTACGGAAAAGCAGTTCCAGAATATGGATTTTCTGGTGGGGAATATGAAACAGGATGTGCTGCATTCTGATGAAAGGATTGTTATCTTGTGAAACTTGTGAATGCCATACTGGGAATCGACATTCCCTTTGAGGAGGGGAAACCGGAATTCCTGATTCTCGAGAATACGGCTTCCCTGAATCAGTTTATCCGGGAAATGAACCTGCAGTGTAGCGGAGAAAGTGGGAATTTCCTTCTGTCTGAAGGAAAGGAATTGAAAATAGCCAAGGTATGTCAGTTCCTGTTGGAACCTTTTACTTTGGATCTGAATTCCAAAAAGATCATGACTCTGTTGTATCGAAAGCTGGGAGAAGCCGGAGAAGGATACCTGGAACAAAAAAGCCGGGTGCTGAGTGAGAGCCTTAGTCTGATCGACCAATGCATCGTCAGTTCCGGTATCCAGAATCTGACCTGCAATGCGGATTTTTCCTGGAATGATTTGTTTAAACTGTTGGATGTGAAAATCGACACCCAGTACGAGAATCTGCTGGATAAAATGATTTCGTATCTGAAAATCCTTGCGGATCTGGGAGAGGTAAGGCTACTGGCTGTATTGAATTTTGCTGCCTTTTTTGAACGGGAAGAACTGCAGGAAATCATTCGGATGGCCCGATATTTGAAAATAAATATCTTGTTTGTGGAAAAGAGAGAACCTAAGGATTGGTATGCTGATGAGAATCGATATATAATAGATAAAGACAATTGTATCATTGTCAGAAAGTCTCAGGTTGCCCCTGATAATTTACACCTAAGCAAATAGGAATGCTCGGCGATAACCCAAATGTCACATTTGAGGTTTGAGAGCAATGTAAATTACGACCTGGGTAAAACCGACATCATCGACGATATGGACGGAGAATTGTTTGAGAGCAATGTAAATTACGACCTGGGTAAAACACCGTGGACACCCGCTATTTTCTGGTGCGGGTTTGAGAGCAATGTAAATTACGACCTGGGTAAAACCGATTTCTTCCAGCAAGTTGTCTTGGGCTTGTTTGAGAGCAATGTAAATTACGACCTGGGTAAAACACCAACGGAGCGAAAGAAGTTGATACAACGGTTTGAGAGCAATGTAAATTACGACCTGGGTAAAACCCGGGCACCGCCATTTGACACCCCGGACCAGTTTGAGAGCAATGTAAATTACGACCTGGGTAAAACTGAGGAGGAGTAATTATGAGTAAATGGACGGTTTGAGAGCAATGTAAATTACGACCTGGGTAAAACTGTATTGCTTGCTCAAGAAATACTTGTTGGTTTGAGAGCAATGTAAATTACGACCTGGGTAAAACTTTTTAATCGTCTCAGACTCCCACACCATTGTTTGAGAGCAATGTAAATTACGACCTGGGTAAAACTTTTCCCATCTTTCTCAACGGCCTGTAGGTGTTTGAGAGCAATGTAAATTACGACCTGGGTAAAACAATGATTGTATTGACCACTTCTAAAACGTTGTTTGAGAGCAATGTAAATTACGACCTGGGTAAAACCACGCCGCCTGCTGACCAGTCGGCAGGCCGGTTTGAGAGCAATGTAAATTACGACCTGGGTAAAACGAAAAGCAGGTATCTTTTTCCGCTCACGGTGTTTGAGAGCAATGTAAATTACGACCTGGGTAAAACTGCTTCCACTCCGTACACGATTCCGGTCAAGTTTGAGAGCAATGTAAATTACGACCTGGGTAAAACATTTAATATGCGAGGCTATCGCACAAAAGTGTTTGAGAGCAATGTAAATTACGACCTGGGTAAAACTGCCCAGTGTGCGGTGACGAAGACCATCTGGTTTGAGAGCAATGTAAATTACGACCTGGGTAAAACGCTTAGGTGGCTCTCCCGTACCAAAAATCAGTTTGAGAGCAATGTAAATTACGACCTGGGTAAAACGTCATGATGCCATTTTCGGCCAGGCGTTCGGTTTGAGAGCAATGTAAATTACGACCTGGGTAAAACTGTAGCTCAGAGGCTGAGAGCTACCGACTGTTTGAGAGCAATGTAAATTACGACCTGGGTAAAACAGTCTTTTCCAGGAATCCTTCTGTCAGGCCGTTTGAGAGCAATGTAAATTACGACCTGGGTAAAACCCAGGCTGAACACGTAATCTTCAACCACCTGTTTGAGAGCAATGTAAATTACGACCTGGGTAAAACAAATGTGTTGACAGGAAAGACGTAGGGGTGGTTTGAGAGCAATGTAAATTACGACCTGGGTAAAACTGAATCCATCCGAAAAATGGAAGTCAATGGGTTTGAGAGCAATGTAAATTACGACCTGGGTAAAACGCGTGGGAACAGAGCATGCAGAATGACGCCGTTTGAGAGCAATGTAAATTACGACCTGGGTAAAACTCAGGCAGCTGTTGTTCAAGAACCGGTTCAGTTTGAGAGCAATGTAACTTACAATTAAAAAACGCGGGAGAGAAAGAGAACATGAAAGAGATACGGTGAATGGCGTTACAACTGTTTTATCGTCTCACGTCCCACGCCCAACTTTTCACGCCAAAGGAGACCATCTGCCAGGGCAAATGATTCTGAAAGGGGCTGTTGCATGTGTGAGGTTTTCACACATGCAACAGCTTTCTTTTTTCTTCAGTTTTAAAGTCTTCAATGG
>OIWO01001007.1_pt1 | contig 26436 bp, 20 predicted proteins | sample 1587641 | NCBI WGS metagenome assembly OIWO01 (sample SAMEA3888924, study PRJEB22519) | human gut metagenome | biome: human gut; feature: human-associated habitat; material: faeces | place: Denmark | collected 2010
GCGTCAGCAGGCGCCTGGGCCGCAACAGATTCATTCGAACCGACGGCGCGGATAATGCCGTCAACGCTGAGGAGCGCCTCTTCAAAGTGTCCGCGGTCGACATAGACGCGGGCGTTGCGGATGAGTACAGAAGACATAAGGTCAAGTCTCCAAATGCAGAAACGGTTGCCGGTCTTTTCGAAGAAAGGGTGCTGCCTTCCTTCGGCCAAGACCGGTTGATTGCAAAACACTATTGAAGGTTCTTCTTGGCGCGTTCAAGCGCATCGTGGCGACGACGGAAGAGCACTTCGTAGATCACCAGACCGATCAAAGGAACGATCAGGCCGAGGGCGGCTGTGACCGGATCCTGCCAGATCGTGTTGACGATCAGCGACAGCATGAAAATCAGTACGAGAATGATCGAGAACGGATAGAGCCAGACCTTGTAAGGACGTTCGAGCGTCGGGTACTTGCGGCGCAGGACGATGACCGAAAGGAAGGTAAGACCGTGGAAGATCAGGCCGCAGATCGCCACCAGACTCGTGAGTTCGGAAAGCGACCGGGAGCAAACGAGAATCATGGCCATCACCATGCTGGCGATCTGCGCGTTGATCGGCGTGCGGTAGGTCGGGTGGAGCTTGCCCAAGAATTCAAAGAGTGCGCCGTCACGAGCCATCGCGTAGTACATGCGCGGAAAGACCATGATGCAGCCGTTGAGGGAATTGAAGATCGCGAGCATCATGGCGGCGCCGACAATCACCATGCCCCAGGTGCCAAAGAGCGTATCGGCCGCAACCGTACCAAGGTAAAAGTTGCGTTCCGAAATCATCTTCTGGATGAGATCGTAGGGGACAACCTTGTAGACGGCAAAGTTAAAGAGGACGTAGAGAACCGCAACCCCAATGATTGAACCGATCAGCGCGAGCGGAATATTGCGCTTGGGTTCCTTGATTTCTTCGGCAATGGTGTTGAGGTTGGTCCAGCCTTCATAGGCCCAAAGCGTAGCGAGCACCGCAAAGGCCATCATGCTGAGAATCGTTCCGATGGAAGGCGTTTCTACGCCTTCGGGGAAGCTGAACCAATTGGGCGACTCATTGCCCATAGCCAGACCGCAGATGATGATGAGAGCGATCGGGAGGAGCTTAAGCACCATGAAGATGTTCTGCACCATCGAACCCTGACGAATGCCGCGGATGTTGATGAGCGTGAGGAGCAGAATGGAGCCGAGAGCGATGGCCTTTTGCGCGAGCTCTCCCATGGGCACCATGCTTGAGATGGCGGCAGCAAAGGCGAGAGCCAGTGCGGAGATGGAACCCGCTGACGACAGGAAGAAGTTCGTGATGCCGCACATGAAGGCCACACGTTCACCGTAGGCTTCGCGCAGGTACACGTAGTAGCCGCCTGCCTTGGGCATCATGGCGCCGAGCTCCGCAAAGCAGATGCCCGAAAGGAGGGTAATCAAGCCGCCGACGGCCCATACGAGAAGCGCCAGACCGAGATTGCCGCCCGAGCGTTCGAGGACGATGCCGCCGATATAAAAGATGCCTGAGCCGATCATGATGCCGGCAAGGACGGAAATGCCGCCGAAAAGACCAACCTCGCGGCGCAGACCGATGGTTTCGGTCGAGCCGCCGGAAGCGGCGGAGGGTGTTGAGGAAGCTGCCATGATTTTTTTGTAGTGACGGATTGTTGGGGAGGGTCGAAACTGAAAAAGGCTGCGCCGCAATCGTGCGGGAGCAGCCTTCAGATCTGTAATCCGTTTGTTGCGGCGCCGCTCTTTGATAAACGCCGTACTCTGCGCGGCGTCCGTGAAAGATCGGGCGCGCGGAGACGGAAGCCGTTCATGAAGAAGCTTCGCCGCCGATAGCGCCTCCGAACGTCTGACAATGCAGCGTTCGGGAGTCATCGTCGTCTTTCGGCGATGACCAACTGACCGTCCATGCCTAGCCGGTCGTTTCGGCAGTTTGACCTTGCGACGCTCTTCCTATTTTTGGGTGCCCCCGTCGAGCGGCGTTCATTCGCACTGCGCCTCTATTCAGCATGAGTAAAAAATTACCCCCAGCGTGCGGTTCTGTCCATATTTGGTGCGGGGTAATCCAAAGAAAAGGCGCCTCTAAAAGCGCCTTTTTTTGTTTTGATCGGAGGATAGGTAGGCAAAATGCTGTACGCCGCCCCTGCGGTTATTTGCGTCCTGCTCGATTGATGCGACGCTTCCCGAAGGCGCTTTGTCCGCCGTTCTGCGCTGTCGAATTGAATTTGACGGCTAGGATGACGCCGACAAAGAATACAAAGGCCGCAAACATCAGTACGGCAGGCTGATCTTCATTGACACCGATAGCTGTCCCCATAAATCCGAGCATCCAGCAGATGGATACGGCGAATTTGGCAGCTGGGTCGAGTTTTTTGGGTTTTGCAATGACGGGTTCAGGAGCATTGGGGTTGGCCGACGACTCCATCCGCGCCAAGGCGGCTTCTCGGCTCGAATCCTGCGGCGAAGCCTTGGGCATGCCGGTTTTTCGGCGGAAGGCCGCGATCAGATCTTTGAGACTGATGCCGTCATCGGCTCGTCCGGCAGCGCTTGGCGGCAGACCGATGTGGTGATCGGCCGTCATGGGCGGCGTGATGCCGTCAAGATTTTTCTGCGAGCTGGCCTGCAGCGATTCGATGTAGTCCACAAAGTCGCCGTTTTTAGGTTCAAGGTTGAGCGGGTCTGACGGCATGCAATGAACTCCTTCCTTTGCCTTTGGCCCGACGGATGAGCGAGCCCGCGGCAGCGTTCCTACCGATGATGATAGCGGATCCGCTCTTATCGTTCGGATATTCGCGAATGCAATGCAAAAGGCAGGCTGGACGCTGCTGCCGTCCAGTCTGCCTTTGAGTTAAATAATGGAAAAACGGATTTTTTGGTGTGTCAGGCAGCAGCCGTCTGAACGTGCGTCTGCGGCGCAGTGCCTGCGGCACGATCCACTTCCGCCGCCATGCGGTCGAGTTTGGGCTTCACACGCATCAGACGCATACCGTTGGCAACCACGATGAGGCAAGTGCCCGTATCGGCAAAGACAGCCATCCACATCGTCGCGAATCCGCTGATGGCGAGGATCGTGAAGATGATCTTGATGCCGAGCGCGAAAGCAATGTTCTGCACGAGCACGCTGTGGGTCATACGCGAGAGACGAACGAGCGTTGCTACCGACGAAATGCGGTCGTCCATCACGGCAATATCAGCAGCTTCAATCGCGCTGTCGGTCCCGCGAACGCCCATGGCAATGCCGATGTCGGCTTGTGCGAGCGCCGGAGCGTCGTTGATGCCGTCGCCGACCATCGCCGTAAGACCTTGTCCCTGAAGCTCACGAATGCGTGCAAGTTTGGCTTCAGGAAGCAGGTCAGCATTCACGTTCTCAAGACCGAGCTTGCCGGCGAGCGCATGTGCGGCGCGTTCATTGTCGCCCGTGAGCAGCCAGGGCGTAATGCCTTCGGCTTTGAGCTGGGCAAGACCGCTTCGCGTATCAGCCTTGATTTCGTCAGCCATGACAAAGACTGCCAGTACGCCGAAGGTATCCGCGAGCGCTACGCTCGACATGCCGTTTTCGCTGGCTCGATTGAAGGCGTCGGCGACCTCATCCGAAGAGAGCCCCCGCTTGTCAAGCGCCGCGAGGTTAAGGAGTGATGCACGTCCCGTTCCGATGCGGCCGGTGACGCCTTCGCCTGGAAGCGCCGTGAAATCAGCCACCGGCTGAATCTCAGCGTGTTCCTTCTTGGCTTCACGGACAATAGCAGCCGAAAGCGGGTGCTTATTCATGGCGCCGAGGCTGGCAGCGAGTGACAGTACCTGTTTGCGGTCGGCGCCGCCCAAAAGCGTGATGCCGGCGACTTCAGGCTCACCCTTCGTGAGCGTGCCGGTCTTATCCAAACCGATATTGGTTAATTTGCGCGCTTCCTCAAGGAAGAGGCCGCCTTTAATCAGCAGGCCGCAGCGCGTCGCAGTAGCGAGCGCCGATACGATGGTGACCGGCGTGGAAATGACGAGTGCGCACGGGCAGGCAATAACGAGCAGGCAAAGTGCCTTGTAGAGCCAGCCGAGCCAGTCGCCGAGGAAGAGCGGCGGCACGATCGCAACGCACAAAGCCACCACGAACACAATCGGCGTATAGACCGCGGCAAACTTGTCGACAAAGCGCTGTACGGGCGACTTGGAGGACTGAGCATTTTCAACGGCTTCAATGATGCGGGCCGTCAGTGACTGGGAAGCGGCAGCCGTCACCGTGACTTCAATCGTCGACGTCAGATTCACCGTCCCGGCCCACACCGTTGCCCCCGGTCCTTTTTCTGCCGGCATGGATTCGCCCGTCACCATGGACTGGTCGAGCGTTGTAGTGCCTTCGACAATCTTGCCGTCAAGCGGAACGCGGTCGCCCGGCGCAATGCGCACCTGTGCACCAGGGCCGACGGACTCGACTTTCATCTCAACATACTTGCCGCTGCCCTGCGCGACGAGCGCCTTTTCAGGCGCAACACTCATCAGGTCGCGAATCGAGCGGCGAGCTCTTGTCATGGAAAGCTGTTCAATGGCTTCGCTGATTTCAAAAAGAACGAGCACCATGGCTGCTTCCGGCCAGGCACCAATAAGGACACCGCCCGTAACGGCTACGGCCATCAGGGTGTTCATGTTGAGCGTGCCCTTCATGACACTCTGGATGCCCTTTTTGAAGGTTGTGAGTCCCACCATGAAAATGGCCAGGACGGCAAGCGCAAGGGTGATGCCTTTAACGAGGAATTCGTCAAGCGTGATGTAGCCGTTGTCGGCAGCCACCTCAAAGAATTCGCAGCCGAGCGCAATAATCAAGGCGAGGATATAGCGCTTCCAAGGGGTACGGTCTTCAAAGACGGTTTCCTGTTCACGCGCCTTCATGACGGTCGATTCATAACCGGCAGCACTGATCGCAGCCTGTGCGGCAGCCGCAGCGGCCGCTGGCACCGCAATGGTGCGGTTCATGACGTTGATTTCATAGCCCTTGATGCCGGCGGCATTGAATTCGCGTTCGATTTCGCCCGCCTCAACCGGGCAGTCCATTTCCGGAACAGAAAGAAGCGTCTGCCCTTTGGCTGTGCTCGCGGAAGCTTCGGCTTCCAGAGTGCCCTCGTATCCCGCAGCCTTCACGGCGGCCAGCACGCCGTGGGCGGCATCGCCGCTCGTCAGAATGCGGCGATTCATGATGTCGATTTCGTAATCGGCAATGCCGGCTTTCTTGAGTTCGCGCTCGATTTCACCGGCTTCAACAGGACAGTCCATTTCCGGGACTGCAATGCGGACGCGATTGTCGGCTGCCATATCCGCAGCATCGATGGAACCTTCATAGCCGGCCGAGCGGACAGCAGCCATGACGCCTGATGCAGCGGCAGGGCTCGTCAGAATGCGGCGGTTCATGATATCGATCTGATAGTCGGTGATCCCTGCTTTTTTGAGTTCGCGTTCGATTTCACCGGCTTCGACGGGACAATCCATTTCCGGCACCGTAATGCGTACGCGGTCAAAGCTAAGATCGTCACTCCAGCCGCTCGAGGCTGCAATGTCAAAAGACTGGCCGGTCTTGCTCACTGCGGCAAGGATGGCGTTTTTTTCAAGGGGAGAGCGGTCTGGGACATTGATCTTCACGCGGCGCACGGAATAATCCGGCACGGCACGAATGTCGCTTGAGAGCGCTGCGAGGGCGTGCTCCACCGGACCGAATTCGACCGGGCAGCACATGTCGGGGAAATGCAGGGTAAGCGTTTTCATAGTTCTGACAATTGATGAGTCATCCGTATCGGATGACTGTGTTTTCCGTTTGATGAGCATTTCACACCTTGAAGTCGTTACAATGTCAAGCACTTTTTTGAAGGCAGTTTTCGACCATGGCGCAGCGCTTCTTTTAAAGTAGTTTGCAGGTCAGGGCCGGCGAGCGCACTGTCGCTTGCACAATTACTTTCACGGAGTCCTTATGCGCATCCGAGAACTTGCAGAGTTAACGGGGAATACCCCGGAAACGATCCGCTACTACGAAAAGCAGGGGCTTTTGCCTGAACCGCGCCGTGAGTCCAATAACTATCGTCAGTACGGTCAGATTCATGTGAATCGGCTCGATTTCATCAGGCACTGCCGTAATCTCGATATCGGACTGTCTGAAATTCGAGAGCTTCTTGGAGCGCTTGATGAAGGCAGCCGAGAGGGTGCAGAACTCGCCCATAAGCTTATTCATCAGCACATGGAAGCCGTCGACAGACGCTTGAAGGACTTGCGGGAACTGCGCCGTCATCTGCTCGATCTGGAGGCGCACTGTCAGGGCAAACACTGTGATGCACGCACTTGCGGAATCCTTGCTGAACTCCAGCAGCCCGAGCCGGACTGTCCCGGACATGCAACGGCACTGCCCGGCCGACGAAACAGTGACGCGAACGAATCGCTTCGCTGATCAGACCGTTTTTATGTTTTCTGCTTTTTTCCCCGTTTGATATGACAGAGTTTTTCAACGTCCAACTTTCCTCCATGGGTATGGGCCTGATGGTGCTGATTCCCGTTTTGCTGGCGCTTTTCTTTTGGGTGATCGGCCGCGTTGTGCCGCCGGCTCGTCGTCCTGCCGGACGGCCTGCAGGACTGGGCGGACTGCTTTGCGTTGTGCTGCTTATCCTTTCCGTTAAGGCGGCACTGTCGCTCTTTGAGCTCGGGCGTCAGGCGGGGGAAGCTGCCAATGTGCTTGCCGTTTCCATTGATTTTGTCGGTCCCGTTTTGAAAAGTTTGATTCCGGCGACGGTCAATGCGCTCGCCATTCTGCTGGCGCTTTTCCTTTTGGCTTTCGGACGCCGCCGATTGACGCTCTTTACGGCGCTCGTTTGCGTCTGGATCGCGGGACCAGCTTCTGACGGCCTGAATGCCGTCATCCTCGGTGTTCCATACAACATGTCTTCTGGTTTTTACGGCATTTCATTCTTTACGATTCTGGTGACGCTTTATCTGCTCTTTTCCGAGCGTTCAGCCAATACCTACGGGCTGCATGGCCGCACAGCGCCGGAGAATCCCAAGGCCTAAGCGGCGGCCGGGCGAAAACAACGTATATAGAAAGAATGCAGGATGCCGGCTGACGCCGGCAAGGCCTAAAATATCAGTTTCCCCGCAGAAAGCGTATGCGGCAGTACGTCCTCATCGATCAAGAAGGATGCCTGCCGCTTCTTCATTTTCCGCTTTCACTTTATTTGACAAGAGGCACTTCACCAATGACCCAAGCCGTGCTCATCCGCAATGCGGATCTCTATGCTCCTGAACATGTCGGCATGCGTGACATTCTTATCGCCGGCGGCAAGATCATCGCCGTGGAACCGCATCTTGAAAATGTGAATATCCCCGGGATGGAAACGGTTGATGCAGCGGGCCGGCGCGTGACGCCGGGCCTGATCGACCAGCACATTCACGTCACCGGCGGCGGCGGCGAGGGCGGTTGGGCAAGCCGCTGCCCAGAGCTCAATTTCTCCTCCTTGGTCAAAGGCGGTGTGACGAGTTTCATGGGCGTGTCAGGCACCGACAGCATGTCGCGCTCAATTGAAAATCTGCTCGCCAAGGTGCGCGGACTTACCGTTGAAGGTGCTTCGGGCTGGATGTGGACGAGCAACTACGCTTATCCGCCGACGACCATCACCGGATCGGTGAAGGGAGATCTCTTTGCCATCCCCGAATGCTTGGGCGTCAAGATTGCTATGGGCGACCATCGCTCGTCTTTCCCGACCGATCAGGAAGTGCTGCGGCTCCTTTCAGAAATCCGCGTCGCCGGCATGCTTACCGGCAAAACAGGTTTTCTGCATGTTCATTGCGGTGATTGGGGGGATGCGATTTTTGACCCGCTTGAAGCTGCAATTCCGAAGGGCATCCCGGCCAAGCATATGCGTCCGACGCATGTTGCCCGTCATCCTCAAGTATTTGAACGAGCCTGCCGCTTTGCCAAAATGGGCGGCTTTATCGATATCACCACGGGCGGCGGCTGCTGGATGGGATCCGCTGCGGACGCGCTTATCGCGGCGCTCGAAAAGGATGTTCCGCTCGACCGCATCACGTTTTCTTCGGACGGTCAGGGTTCGATGCCGCGCTTCAACGAAGCCGGCGAGATGGTGGGCTTTGGCGTTGGCTCCATTGACTGCGACTTGGAAGCGGTGCGCTCTACCGCCGAAAAGATTGGTCTTGACAAAGCGCTCCGTCCGATGACGGCAACCATTGCCGATGCACTGGGATTGGCTGCCAAGGGCCGAGTACAGCCGGGCAAGGACGCCGATCTGCTGATCTTCGGTGATGAGCTTGAGCTTGCCGACGTCTTTATGAAGGGGCGCCGCATGATGCAGGACGGCAAAGTGATCGTGAAGGGCGCTTTTGAAGCGTGAGCGGCCTGCTGCAGTCCATCGTGACCGCAATAATCCGGCGTCCAAAGCGCCTTGCTTCCTAACCGGTCTCTAATCCGGGAAGCCTTACGGACGCCAATTTCATAAAGCAGCGTGAGCAATATCACGCTGCTTTTTTTATTTAACGGGCGCCCTTTTTGAAGCAGTTGCGTATCGACGCCTTTTGGCGCTCAAGGAGCAATCCATCCATAATCAGGTTTTTTGTATGCCGACAGAGCAGCAAAAAACACTTTCAGCAGCGCCGCAAGTTTCAAATATACTGGCATACCAAAAAATATTTTTAACTGACCAGTAGTTCGGGTTTATGGAGAAGCGGATAACGGAATATACGTATAGCCTTTTACTGAATTCATTGTTTACCAATGTGTTTATAGGTATATTTATCTAGATGTCGACTTTTTCGATCATTTCACATAAGCAAAAATATTGTTACTTATTGTAATCAACCCTTTCCAGCTGCAATAGCACTCCATCAGAATCCCAGCACTTCGTTCAACTTTATGAACGCTCTCAACAACTACCAAAGGGAAAGCAAATGGAATTCGTTGAGCTTGTAATACTGCTCATCGCCGTGCTGCTGATCTGGTTTAGGCCTGAGCATGAAAAATTAGCTTGGAGACTGACCATCGTCGGCTGGCTCATGGTTGTACTCATGTACGTCGGCCACGTGTCGACGAGCATTCTCGGCGTCCTCAACCTCTAACCTTCGGAGATCTGCAAATGGTTGATTATTCCAAGCCGATCACCGACGGCGATATCAAAAAAGCCAAAACCTGGTATGACATCGTCTGCTGGGGAGGCTTATTAATTGTTCTTCTCCCGGTCGGTATTGCCAACCTCATTCTTGGCTACCTGATGGGTGACAGCCCCTGCACGCTCTGCTGGGGACAACGTGAGCAAATGGCCTTCATCGGCGTCGTGGCACTTTTCATGGTGCGATATGGTTTCAAGCCAAAGTATCTGGCGACCATGCTTGTGATGGCTGCCGTCGGTCTTTGGTCATCCTTCCGCCATCTTGGCGTCCATGCCGCTCGTGATGTGGGACAGGGCTTTGGTCTTGAAATCATGGGACTTCACACTCAAATGTGGGCGGAAATCGTCTTCTGGTGTGTGGTGATGCTTTTCGGACTCGCACTTTTCCTTGCTCCGCGTTTTGATGCGCTCATCGCGGAACTCAAAGGCAAACGGTGGCGTCCGACGACTGGCTTTATGCAGATCGCCTTCGGCATTGTCTCCTTCATTCTTGCTTCGAACGCTTTTCAGGCGGCTTGGACGACCGGTCTTCCGCCAAACTGGGGGCAGGGAGATCCTTGGCGCTTTTCGTGGAATCCGAAGTACATTGTTTGGTCTTCGGACAGTTGGGAAGGCATGTTCTCGGGTTTTAATTTCCTCGGCAAACGAGATGTGAAAGAGCCTGACTTTGCTTATGCGCCCAACGCTGAACGCCTCGGAATTAAGTTTGAGCACAATGCCGCCAATGCGCCTGTCGCACTCAACGGCAGCCTCAAAATTGAAGAGACCCGCGCAGTGCCGGGCATTTCGGCCAAACTTAATACCATCGCCAAAATTCGAGGCGAGTACGTCATTGCTTCCAAATATGATTTTTGGTTCCTCAACGCCGACCTCTCCCCCAAGTTCCATGCTGCTATGGATCCCTGGTTCTCGGCCAATGTGCTTGACTTGGTGGGTATTACAGCGTTGGACAAAGACGCTTATGTGCTGATGGGTTCCAACAAGTCGCTTCTGCGTGTTCGACAGAATCCGGAGGCCGATGATGTTCAGGGCTGGCCCAACTTCACTGCCGGGCGCAGCCACATTGAGGCTGTCGGCGGTCTTGGCCGAGCTCGAATCGATACGGAACGTGCGAAGTTCTCGTACATTCATTCGAGTGCTACCGATGGACGCTATGTCTTCATGGCTACCGTGCCTGACAACAAGAATAAGAAGCAGTTTGTCATCAGCAAGGCGCTGATGAAGGACTGGATGCTTTCAGGCGAGTTTGTCCCCACAGCCGAGATGCTTAAGAAGGATCGTTCTCTTGGCGAACTTTATGTGCCCGGTATGGTCTATGAAGACGGCAAGCTCTATGCCGTGTCCAAAAACTGGAACGTACTCGTTGTCATCGATGTGGCCCAGGAAGCTGTGGTCGAAGCTTGGGGACTGCCTGAGGAATTAACGGATATTCGCGGCCTGGTGAAGGATGGCAGCACCTTCGAGGTGATTGATGCCAACCGAGTCGTGAAGCTGACGATGTAAGCGTTTCACGCTCCCCGGCAAGTCTCTGCGGCTAACCCGTTTAGGGTTGATGCAGAGGGGCCCGAACGACTCGAAGGAGCTGCTTTTTTGCGGTTCCTTCGGGTCGTTTTATTTTGGCGCGTGAATGTTTGCAGTGCAGTCGGAGACAATCAGACTGACGGTTAAAATGACCAAAATAGATGGAATGCTTTTTCTTTGAGCGAATGCTGTATGTCAATACCCGAAAATACACCGCTCCTTACGGCTCTTCGCCGCCGGCAGCTCTTGAATACGCTTCGAAACTTGGCCGGGTTCGCGGTGGCTCGTATGCGAGAGGCGCAGCTTCAGGAAGTAGCTTCGTCAATGACATTGACGACGCTACTTTCGCTTGTTCCGCTCTTGGCTGTCTCGCTTGCCGCTTTTGCAGCGTTCCCGAGTTTTTCTGAGACGCGGGCAGCGCTCGAGGAAGCGGTAATGTCAGTGCTGCCGCTCTCCTACAGCGAAGTGATCATGAAGTACTTGAAGGTCTTCAGTGACCATGCTTCCGGCCTTGGTGCTTTTGGTCTGGCTGGTTTGGCACTCACTGCGCTTCTGATGATTGACAAGTTCTTCGTGACAGTGAACCGCATCTTTCGCGTTCGCCGCATGCGTTCGTGGGCTCAGCGGGCGATGATTTACTGGGCACTTCTCACGCTTGGGCCCATTGCCATTGCGCTCTCAATCACGCTTTCAACGCAAGCCATCCGCATCGCCGCAGGGGCTGCAGGGACTGGGGGGCTGCCGGGCTGGCTTTTCGCACTTATTCAGATCATCCTGCAGACCATTGGCTATGCCATTCTCTTCAAACTGGTTCCCAACTGCCGTGTGCCGTTCACGCATGCGCTGACGGGCGGTGCTGCTGTCGCTTTGGCCGGGCAGGTATTCCGCGAGGCTTTCGAGTATTACATCACCGCAGGGACGCTCTCTTCTATCTACGGCGCCTTTGTGGCCTTTCCGGTATTTTTGCTCTGGTTTTATATTGCCTGGATGCTTGTTTTCGCTGGGGCTGCGATTACCGCGACGCTTCCGCAGCTCACTTCCGGACGATTCGCTGATTCATATAAGCTTGGAAACGATTTCCTCACAGGGCTTGCGTTGCTTCGCGAACTCACGAGCGCTCGAGCGTCGGGATCTCCCTGTGTGTCTGAGCTGGCGCTTTCTCGTGCAGTGGACAGCTATCCTCAGGGGATCGAGCGCATCCTTGTGAAACTCTCTGAAAAAGGCTACTGCGCCCCGGTGGTGCTCGACGAAAAGCGGCGGGAAACCGGTTGGGCGCTTTTGTGCGATCCGGAGAAAAAAACGCTGGCCGATGCCTTTGCCGTGCTGCTGATTGATCCCTGCAATGGTCTGGTTCAGCCGGCCCAGCCGAATGTCAATAAACCGGAGGGCCCGCTTTTCGCATGGTACCGCGAGTTCCTGCGTGATCCGATGATTGATCAGCCTGTTGCTGAACTCATCGAGCGTTTGCCTGTGACAGATGAAAAGATGCCGACTGTACCCCGCGGTCATGAGCCGGTGCTGCTTGCCGACGGAAGGTCTTCCGAGAGCAGATCCGCTTAAGGTTGACTTGCTAGATTGGCGTGCAGAAGAAAATGAGCGGCATATGGCCTGAATTGGCAAGCGTGCCGCCGATCGTATTAAGGAGCATCTTGATGACCCAGAATTTCGCCCGTGCCGCTTTGAGCGCCGCACTTTGTTCTTCGCTTTTAATGGTTTCTGCGCTGGCTGCTGCCGGCCCCATTGAAGACGGCGTCAAGCTTCTTGAAGCGCAGAGATACGCTGAGGCGACGAAGCTTTTCCAAAAGGAAGCAGCAAAGGACAACCCCAGGGCGATGTACTACTTGGGTGACATGCTCAATCAGGGACTTGGTACGCACCGTCAGCCGCTCAGCGCTACCGCCTGGTGGGAAAAAGGCGCCTATCTCGGTGATGTTGACTGCCAGCTTGCGCTTGCCTCGGCCTATCGTGCCGGTCTCGGCGTCAAACTCGATCCGCGTCAGGCGCTGATTTGGGACCGTGTGGCCGCCAAGCACGGCAGTTCGGAAGCCATGCGCAACATTGGAGATTATTTTGCTCAGGGCAACGGCCAGGAGGTTGACTTCAAGGAAGCGGCTAAGTGGTACTGGCGCGGAGCCAACGGAGGCTTCCCCGGTGCTCAGCGTGCATTGGCTCAGCTTCTGATGACGGGGGACGGCGTGGATAAGGATCCGGCAGCGGCGTATGTACTGATGCGGGCTGCTTCACAGGCTCAAAAAAACTATGCTCCAGACCGCAATGCAGCGGCAGATGCCCGCGTGCTGCGCCACGAACTGTCCGCCGATCAGCTGGCCAAAGCGGAGAAGCTGACGAAGGAATCCGTGCTGGAGTCGCTTAAGGCTTTGGGGGCCGGTGATTAAAATCAGTCGTTTATATTTCGGCGTCCGCGAAACAAAGCTTTCGCGGACGCTGCTGAAAGACCCTAGGACCGCTTTAAAGCGCGCCGGCGCGGCGCTGCAGACGGTCGAGCACGATAAAAATGAAAAGCGTGAAGGCTGAAAGCAGCAGGCAGAGCGTGGTCGCAACATCAAAGTCTGCCCGTGAAACCGCATTCCAAATCTCAAGCGAGAGTGTATTGGTGCGGTCGGAAATGTTCCCGCCCACCATCATCGTGATGCCCACTTCGCCGCTTGCGCGAGAAATGCCGAGCAGCAGCCCGGAGAGAATCTGGCCGCGTACAAGCGGCAGAGTAACTTTGCGGTAGACGGTGAGCGGCGGTGCGCCGTGCACGCGCGCAGCAAATTCAAGCGCTTTGAGCTGTTCGCTTGCAAGCGCTCCCTGAATCGGGCGAATGACGAGCGGCAGTCCCGCGATGAAGGCAGCCAGATAGACCGCCCAAGGCGTGAAGACGATTGAAATGCCGACCGCATCGAGCATGCCGCCCAACGGGCCGCTCCGTCCGATGAGTAGCAGCAGAAGGTAGCCTAATGCAACAGGCGGAAAGACAAGCGGCAAGGTAACGAAAAAGCTCAGTGCCCGCACGCCAACGCCTTCTCGCCGGGCGAAGAGCCAAGCGAGCGGGGGTGCAAGCACGAGAAATCCGGCTCCCGCCACCAGGCAGGTTTTTGCCGTGAGCATGACGGCAAAAATAAGTTCCGGCGACTTCAGTGCCGAGAGCCAGCTTTCTGTCACGATTTCGGTCTCCCTCTCAAGGAGGCATTAAGCCTAACGAAGGGATTAACGAGAAACACCAAACTTCTCGAGCACCGCGTCGGCTTTGGGGCTCCCCAGCCAGGTTAAAAACGCTTTGACGTCATCGGCTTCGCCCGCTGCGCCTTTTACCGGCTGAGCAGTCATGCGAATAGGTTCGTAACCTTCTTTCACAGCGACAAAGCCGCCGATCTTGTCTTTGCCTTGACGAGCTGCGAGGAGATTGACAAAGCCCGCATCCATCTCTGCGCGGGAGACATAGGACATCACCTGAGGCACCATTGAAACCACATTGAGCTTCCCAGCGATTTTTTCTGCAAGTCCGGAACCATCGAGGTATTCCTTGGCTGCGCGTCCGTAGACTGCGGCCTTCGGGTCGGGCATCGCCACGCGTTTGACGGCATCGCTGGTCAGATCTTCGGGCGATGCGAGCGTCAGGCCTTTGCGCCAAATGAGGATCAGCGGCGTATCGCCCAAACGGACCCCGGCATCAGCATTCAGTGCTTTTGTGAATTTTTTGAGACTCGTAGCATCCGAAACAACGACTGTAACCGGACTGCCGCTTTCAACCTGAGCGAGCATCTGACCGATGTTGCCGCCGAAAGCCTTTTCAACTTTTGCGCCGGTGTCTTTTTCATATTGGGCGGTCAGTGCCTCAACCATTTTGATATAGCCGCCGCCTGTCGTGACGGTGACCTGGGCTTGTGCTGCGCCGGCAAGGGTCAGGGCGGCAGCGGCAGTGATCAATGTAGATGTGAACAGCTTCATTGTCTGTAAACTCCTCTAATTATGGGAAGCGGCCGTGCGGAGATCCATTTCTCGCAAACGGCCAAGAAATGCGCGTCGGGCGAGCCGCCGCATCTCCTCTTCAGAATGGGTGATATAAAGAATCGGAACATCGAGCGTTTGTGCGGCACGTTCGATGAAGCCCATCAGCAGACTGCGGCGCTCAGGATCAAGGCTCGAAAGCGGCTCATCGAGTATGAGAAGCGATTCAGTTCCCATCAGTGCGCGAGCCAGTGCAACGCGCTGTCCTTCACCGCCGGAAAGGCTGCCAGGATGACGATGGAGAAGCCGTTCAAGGCCAAGGATCTCCACCACTTCTGCGAAATCAACTCGCGGTCTGCGCCTGCCGGCCGTCTGAGGAAAACGAATATTTTCTTCGACAGAGAGGTGCGGCAGAAGACGGGCCGTTTGAAAAACGAATCCGATGCCGCGGGCTTCCGGCGCAAGGTTGATGCTGCGCGCAGTGCTGAAGACTGAGCGCCCCTCTAATTCAATCTCTCCTTCGTCGGGTTTGAGCGCCCCGGAGAGCAGATTGGCAATAGTCGTTTTGCCCGAGCCGGATTCGCCGCGCAGCACTGTAATGCCTTTCGCAACAGAAAGGTCAATGGAAAGGCTGAGCTCTCCTAAACGCTTGCGAATTTGGGCCTTGAGCATGAAGCGTCTTTTCGCCTGAATCAGTGAAGGAAGTCGTTATTCCTAAAAAGGTTAACGCTCTGGTTCGCGTAATCTAGCGCAGACAGTTCCTTTGAACAAGACGGTCGAAAGAATAAGTTGCAGACCTATCGCTGCAGATTAAAGCTTAAAAGCAAGTCATGCCGGTGCATCAGGCATCGGCATGATTTGTCGCTGGCTGGCTTGGCCAAGGTGTTGGCGTATGCGGCTTTCTTATTTAAGAGCGTTTGGCTCGCAAGCCATCCTTTTTTGAAGATCCATCAGAATGTGACTTTGTCCGGATCTTGCCCGGAAAAGCCGAATTCCGGGAATGCCTGGATTTCGGCAATGACGTCCGCGGGCAGAGCAAAGCTGAAAACGTTGAGATTTGCGCGAATGCGTTCGGGAGTAACGGACTTGGGCAACGGTAAGGTACCGGTTTCAAGGCAGAAGCGAAGTGCAAGCTGCGCGGTGGTGATGCCGAGGCGTTCGGCCAAGGCAACCAGCCGAGGATCCGCAAGCACGCGTCCGCAGCCGAGCGGACTCCAGGCTTCGACCAGAATTTCGTGAGCACGGCAGTAATCGACGATTTCGCGCTGCAGGTAGCCCGGGTGATATTCAATTTGATTCACCATGGGCTGCACTTCAGTCTGCATCAGCGGCTCAAGGTGCGCCGGGCGGAAATTGGAGACGCCGATAGCACGGATGCGTCCAGCCTTATAGAGCTCAGTGAGAGCACGCCAGGTTTCAAGGTTGAGTTCCGTCCAGTTTGCAAAGCGCGAAGGCGAAGCCGGCCAATGGATGAGGTAGAGGTCAAGGTAGTCGAGCTGCAGATCAGAAAGCGTTTTTTCGAAAGCTTCGAGCGTTGTCTGGTAACCGCGGCAAGTATTCCAGACCTTGCTGGTTACGAAAATGTCTTCACGCTTGATGCCGGAATCCTTGATCCCGCGGCCGACGCTGCGCTCGTTGCGGTAGATCGCGGCGGTGTCAATATGACGGTAGCCGGCTTCAATGGCTTCACGCACGGCATTTTCTGCAGTGGGACCGTCGGCAGACTGCCAGGTGCCAAAGCCGATGCATGGAATTTTGACGCCGTTTTTCAGAGTGAAGGCGTCGGTCGCATGTTGAAAGTGCATTTCTATGATCCTTGAAAAAGGAATGCATCCGTTCAAGATGAAAGAAGCGGATAGATGTTTGCCATTGTGCACGCCTCGCAGGCTGTGCGCTAATGAAAACGCCTGTCGACGAAAGAATATCGACAGGCGTTTTGTGAGACGGCTGAAGTCCTTTAAGTGTGGAACTTCACGGGCCGAACGGCTTACTTGACGACAGCGCGCTTAATCAGTTCCTGAAAGTGCTGCTGAACCTTCTGGTTGGCAAGTGCGTTGTGAATCACGGCCTTCTGGCTGTCAAAGGACGGATAAAGTTCAGCCTTGCGCTTGGCTTCAAGCTTGACGACATGGAAGCCGAACTGGGTGCGAACTGGAGCCTGTGCGACTTCGCCCGGCTTCAGTGCAGAGAACGCAGCGCCGAAGGCCGGCACAAAGGAACGCGGAACAACCCAGCCCAGGAGGCCGCCCTGAGCCTTGTTGGCTGTATCCTCGGAGAATTCCTGAGCGAGTTTGCCAAAATCAGCGCCCTTGGCGAGACGGGAAATCAGGTTCTTGGCCTGATCTTCGGTCTTCACGAGAATATGGCGGACCTGATATTCCGTGTCGCCATAGGAGGCCTTATCGGCTTCGTAAGCTTTCTGAAGATCAGCATCGCTTACCGGGTTCTTCTTGGCCCAATCCTGAGCAAGGCCCTGAATGAGGATCTGATTGCGGGCGTTGTCGATCGCGCGCTGCACGTCGGCATTCTGCTGAATCTTGGCCTTCTTGGCTTCCTGCAGCAGTGCAGTCTGCTGAATCAGCAGGTTTTTCACCTGGCTTTCAAGCTCCGGGCCAGCAGGCTGACCCTGTGCGACAGCGCGGTCGTAGACCGCCTTTTGTTCAGCGACGGACACCGTTTCCCCGTTGACCTTAAAGGCCTTCAGTTCTGCGTTGGCGGCGCCGGCCGCAATCAAAAGGGCTGCGCCGAGCGCAATAGCTTTTTTATCCATGATTTTTGTGTCTCTTTAAGAGTGCACGGCCGCAAGAGCGCGAAGCCCTTCCAACCGCGTACATGCCGCGGTATACGCGCGATTGTGCGAAATGGAATTGCGATTAATTCTGCCGACCGGGTGCTTGTTTTGTCATCCACACGGCAGCGGCAATTGTAAATATCAATGTCAAGCTGATCAGGCCGAAAAGCTTAAAGTTTACCCATACATCAGTCGAGCAGAGGTACGCCACCACGAGGTTCAGGATACCCACGACGATGAAGAAGACAATCCACATCCACTGAAGCTTCATCCAGGCGGCATCGGGCATTTCGACGGCGTCTTTCATCAGCATGCGGATAAAGCTGCGTCCGGAGTAGGCCCCGTATCCGAGCACCGCAGCGAAGATCCAGTAGAGGATCGTCGGTTTCCATTTGATGAACATTTCATTTTTAAGCCACAGCGTAAGGCCGCCGAAAACCACGATGACAGCGAGGCTGATCCAGAGCATAGGCTCGACTTTGGCGCCTTTGAGCTTGAGCCAGCCCACCTGCAGAATCGTTGCGAGAATAGCCGTTACGGTCGCAATGAAAACTGGCGCAGTCGTTGCTGTCACGCCGTCGCCCATAAAGCTCGAAGCGAGCGAGAGCGCTCCGTCGGGGAAGTATTCCGCGCCTTTGAAGGCGGCGAAAAAGAGGATGACAGGGAAAATGTCGAAGAGGAATTTCATAATTCTTGTGACGAGATTTCAGGTCTTCAGAGCGAGAAAGCTCAGAAGACTGAACGATTGAATTTCGTGCGGGTGAGAAGGATAACGGAGTCTCTGGGAATACGTGTTCTCAAGCATAGATTTGAAGATTTCAATTTGATGCAGCATGAGTCATCTATTGGATTCTTTCCGTTGCCGCAGAGGACGGATAGACGGCGAATTTTCTTCTCTGGCGGTAACATCTCGGAACGCATTGACGGGTCTTATTTGCAGACCCGCTGATAAGGTACCTGCATTCCGGTCTTGCGATCGGTTTGGGTTTCAGATGCCGGCGCCCGAGGTTCAATTCTTGGTTGATGCCGGCAGCTGCCAAGCGGCGGGTGATGCACGTGCTTGAAGCTAAGCCGGTGTATCCCGCTCTTCAGTGAGGAAACGCTCAATGCATTGGATCAATAACGTCTTGTTTGCTGCTGCAGTTGCGGCGGCTGCGGTCGGCGGAGGCTCCGCTATGGCCGGCGAGGAGAATAAAAATATGAACGAACTGCCGACGCCCTATGTGACGGTGGAGGGCATCACGGAGTACCGTTTGGCCAATGGCCTCAAGGTTGTGCTTTATCCGGATGCCAGCAAACCGACGGCTACGGTCAACATGACCTACCTTGTGGGATCTCGCCAGGAAAACTACGGTGAGACGGGTATGGCGCATCTGCTTGAGCACCTGATGTTCAAGGGTTCGAAGAATTATCCCCATCCAACGGCGGAATTCACTCGCCGGGGTTTTCGCATGAACGGTTCGACTTGGCTTGACCGTACGAACTATTTCGTGAGTTTCAATGCGACCGATGACAACATGAAGTGGGCGATCGGCTGGCAGGCCGATGCTATGGTCAATTCCTTTATTGCGCAGAAGGATCTCGACACCGAAATGACGGTGGTGCGCAACGAGTATGAAATGGGAGAGAACAAGCCCATTTCAGTGATGATGAAGCGCATGCAGAGCGTGATGTTCGATTGGCAGAGCTACGGCCGCTCGACGATCGGTGCTCGAAGCGATATTGAGAATGTCGAAATTAAAAATCTGCAGGCTTTCTATCATCTCTACTATCAGCCCGACAATGCGGTGCTGACCATTTCGGGCAAGTTCGATCGCGATCAGGTTCTGGCCTGGGTGAATGAAGCCTTCGGCGTCATTCCTAAGCCCACTCGCGTGCTGCCTAAAGAATGGACCGTAGAACCTACAGCGGACGGAGAGCGCGAGTTCTTCATTCGCCGCAAGGGCGAGCAGCAGCTCGTCGCAGTGGGCTACCGCATTCCGTCGGCTTTGGCTGACGATTATGAAGCCACAGCGATGGCGGCGGACATTCTTGCGGATGCTCCGACCGGTCGTCTTTATAAGGCACTGGTGGATACCGGAATGGCTTCTCAGGTCTTCGGCTGGCCGGTTGCCGCCGCTAAGCCCGGTTTTGTGATGTTCGGCGCCATGGTAAAGAAGGGCGACCCGATCGAACCCGTCAAGAAAAAGCTCATCGAGGAAATTGAGAATGCCTTTGCCCGTTCCGGCGTGACAGAGGAGGAGCTTAATCGTCAGAAAGCCGATCAGGAGATGATGTTTGAGCGCACGCTCTCAGACCCCGAGGAATTCGGCGTTGAACTCTCCGACTACATCGCACTCGGTGACTGGCGCCTTTTCTTTGTGGATCGCGAGCAGGTGAAGAACGTCACCCCTGCGCAGATCGATGCCGCCGCCGCGAAGTACTTTGTTCGCGACAACCGTGTCGTCGGGCTCTTTGTGCCGGATGATCATCCAAAGCGCGCTGAAATTGCCCAGGCGCCTTCGGCTGAAGAACTGATTTCACGCTTTACCTTTAAGGAAACGGGTGCTGAGGTTGAAGCGTTTGATTCTTCTCAGGACAACATCGACAAGCGCACGCAGATTATCGATGTGGGCGGCGTTAAGACGGCGCTGCTTCCCAAACAGACGCGCGGCAACACGGTGGTTGTCAAGATGCGCTTCAATGTGGGCAACAATAAGGAGCTTGCCCGCAGCGCCATCCCGATGCTGTCGGGGGCGATGCTCATGCGCGGTACGAAGACGATGACCCGTGATCAGATTGAAGATGCATTCACGGCCAATAAGATGGACGGATCCCCCTTCAGTTTCACTACGGATCGCGAGCATCTCGCTGCAGCGCTCAAGCTCGTCGGTGAGCTCTTTACGCAGTCGAGCTATCCGGAAAAGGAATTTGAAACACTCAAGAGCCAGACGATTGCTGGTCTCAAGGCCCGCTCAGATGAACCGGCAACGCTTGGCCGCGATGCCATTACGAAGCACTTCAATACCTATCCTCAGGGAGACGCCCGTTATTCGGAAACATCCGCGGAACTGATCGCTGACCTCGAAAAGGTGACGCTCGCCGACGTAAAGCGCTACTACAACGATGTCTTTGGTCTCGGCCTCGGTTACATCGCCGTGGTGGGCGACTTCGATGCGGCGGAAGTGACCGCCGAACTCAAAGCCGACGTGATTGACCAAAAGGCTGCCAAGATTCCGTTTGAGCGCATTGTTGCGGAATATCGGCCGGTGGAGCCAGCTCGTTTCGTGATTGATACGCCTGACAAAGAAAACGCGATGCTTTTTGCCCGCGTGGACTTGCCAGCCAATCTTTCCGATGCTGATATGCCGGCCTTGATCACGGCTGACTGGATCATCGGCGGTTCGGATGGATTGTCTAACCGCATCGTCAATCGTCTGCGGCAGAAGGAAGGTCTTTCTTACGGCTCGGGTTCAAACATCACGCTGCCGACCTTTGGCAACCGTGCTAAGTGGTCCGTAGGCGCCATCGTTGCGCCGCAGAATCTCGCTCAAGCCGAAAAGAGCCTCAAGGATGAGCTCGCTCGTGCCTACCGTGACGGCATTACGGAAGCTGAGCTTGCCGAAGCCAAGCGCGGCATCATCGGCTCGCGTGCGGTGAATCGCGCGCAGGACGGTATGGTGGCCTCCAATTGGGTGAACAATTTGGAAACGGGCCGTACGTGGCAGTTCTCCAAGGAAACCGAAGCCGCCATTGAGGCGCTGACTGTTGAAGACGTCAATAAGGCGCTTCGCCGCTTCTGTGATGTCTCCAAACTCACCCTTGCACTGGCGGGTGATCTTGCCAAAGCGAAAGCTGCGGGGAAAGATTTTACGCAGCCTTAAAATAGCAGTTTGAGTCAGTCAACAGGCCTTGTCAGTGTATGCCGGCAAGGCCTGAATCTTGTTAGGAAAGCCAATATGCAGATTCATATCGAAACCGGTGATTGGAAAACACTGCAGCATCCTTGCGAACGTATTCGGCTCATGGTGTTTGTTGCTGAGCAAGGCGTGCCGAAAGCCGAAGAGATTGATGATCTCGATCCTGTGAGTACTCACTTCGTTGCATGGGACGAACATCACATGACGCTCGGCTGTGCGCGTATTACGCCAGACGGCAAAATCGGACGTTTGGCTGTGCTTAAACCTTTTCGCGGGCGCGGTGTCGGCCGTGTGCTGATGGAAGCGGTGCTCAATTATGCGAAGAAGGAGGGGCTGCAGACGGTCCGGCTGAATGCGCAGACGCATGCCCGCACGTTCTACGAAGCGCTTGGCTTCAAGGCTGAGGGAGATGTTTTTGAGGAGTGCGGTATCCCGCACATCAAGATGAGTGCAGCGCTTTAAAGTGTTTGCTCGCCTCTGGCGAGCTCACAAGAAAGCCGCAGGAATCCCATGAATGGATTCCAGAGGGGAAAAGCGGTGAGCACCGCCGGCACCCCGCGGAACTCCAATGAGTGCGGCAAAGCGGCGTCCTGACTGGTGGATCAAACCCTCGCCGCCTCTGCGATCGGACTCTTTAGATCAGCACCTGTGCGTCTGTCCAATACTCTGAATAACAAGCCGCGATGGCGTCTAGTCCCGCATGGTTAATGCACAGCCGGGCGGCCTGTGCGGCTGCTTGCTTGGCATGATAGGCAAAGCCGTTGCCAGCAGCACGGATCATCTGCACATCATTTGCACCGTCTCCGACGGCAATCGTTTCGCAGAGTTCGGCTTTTGCGGCGCTCGACAAAACTTCTAGTGCGCGTCGTTTGCCGTCTGCGTCCAGAATGCGTCCGCCTGCAGGTCCGACAACTTCCCCGGTGAGGCATCCGTCTTCGATAACAAGCTCGTTGCAGATGACGCCTGTCATACCTAATTTGGCAGCCGCAGGCCGAGCGATTTGAGAAAAGCCCCCGGAGATGATCCAGCGATCAACGCGGTGAGCCTGCATGAAGCGCATCAGTCGCTGAGCACCAGGCGAAAAACGGATGTTTTCTGAGGCTTGAAGTGCGATTCCGGCGTCGGCGCCTTTGAGAAGGCGCACGCGTTCAACGAGATTTTTGGAGAACGGCCAAAGACCTTCCATAGCCTCTCTCGTCAGGCGGGCCATCTCCGGTCCGCAGCCGGCAATAGCGGCCATGTCGTCAATACATTCGTTCGCAATGAGTGTGCTGTCCATATCAAGCGCGATGAGTCGGACATTTTGGATAGAGAGCTCTGCGGGAAGCCGCAGACAGTCGACCGCTTTTCCCTGAGCCTGCGCTTCAAGCTGATCGGCTGCTGCGGCGTTAATAGCTTTTATCCGCAGTGCCGTCGTCTCTGGATGAAAAAGTACCGATTCAGGTTTGGCAGCTCGACACAGATCAAGAAAATCGGACAGCCGGAGTGCTGGACCGACCAGCAGCAGATCCTGCATGACGAAATTGTCCTTAGAACGATAAGAGACGATGGTGAAGTGCCCGACAGTCTATCTCAGCCATGATGTGATGCAGGAGAGCGGCGAGAGATAGAAAAAGACCGCCGATCTGATGCAGATCAGCGGTCTTTAAGAGTCTTTCGGGTTCAGTCTGAATAGCTGGCGCGGAGTTGCTGTCCTTAACGGAAGCGGTGCGTCCTCTGGGAATCAATGTTGTTCGAACCGTGCATTTCGGACTTCACCTTTCCCCTGTGAGGCGCTTCGCTTCTGCCGAGACAGAACGAAGCGCTCCAGCACTTCAGACGAATGAGCCGGAAGGATTACTTCTTGGCCTGAGCAGCGTCAAGCTGCTTGGCGAAGATGTAGGCCTGTTCGCCGGCGATGCGGCCGAACGTGACGATGTCAGCCTGAGCATTGCCGCCGAGACGGTTGCCGCCGTGGACGCCACCAGTGACTTCACCCGCAGCGAAGAGGCCCGGGATAACCTGACCCTTCGTGTTGTAGACCTGGGTGAGCGGGTCGATCTTGATGCCGCCCATCGTGTGGTGAACAGCCGGGGTGACCAGAATGGCGTAGAACGGGCCCTTGTCGAGGTCGCGCGGCATATCGGCACGGCCGAAAGCGTCCTTATTGGCGGCCTTGCCGGCCTTCCACGCATCCATCGTGGCCTTCAGCGTGTCGGCAGGAACGCCCATCTTGCCGGCGACTTCATCGAGCGTAGCGCCGTTGAGGCAGTACTTCTGCTTGATGTAGTTGTTCGTGGCCTTCAGGGACTTCTGCATATCGCTGTCGAAGAACAGGTAAGCAACGCCGTCCTTCTGCTTCAAGATGGCGGCGGAAACCTTGTCGCGGGTTTCGAGCTCGTTGAAGAAGCGCTTGCCTTCCTTGTTGATCAAGACAGCGCCGTTGCCGCGGACGGCTTCGGTGATCATTTCGCCGACGTTCGGAACAACGGTCGGGTGCGTCTGAATCTGATCCATCTGAATCAGCTGAGCGCCGATCTTTTCAGCCAGAAGCAGACCGTCGCCGGTGGCGCCCGGATGGTTCGTCGTAGCAAAGCCCTTCAGACGAGGTACATACTTGGCAACCATTTCGTTGTTGGCGCCGAAGCCGCCGGCCGCGTCAACCACAGCCTTGGAGTGAATGGTGTACGTGCCATCCTTGCCCTTAACCTTCAGGCCGACCACACGGCCGCTCTTGTCGGTCAGGATCTGTTCGGCATGCGTGTTGGTACGCACGTCGATCTTGAGGTTCTTAGCAGCCGTGTAGAGCGTGCGGACAACTTCCGGGCCGACGAGCGCACCGCCGGTCGGACGATGCGTACGGGGCTGAGAGGCGCCGGCCATCAGACCAACGTCGCGGAGATCGCCGCCGTGAGCAAGCAGCCAGTAAACGGAAGAGGCCGATTTCGTGACGAGGGTGCGAACGAGCGCCGGGTCATTGAGCCAATGACCGCCCTTCATCGTGTCATAGAACATGATTTCGACGGAGTCTTTCGTGCCCTTGGCCTGCTGCAGAGCAGTGCCAACAGCATTCAGACCGCCCGCGGCACGGACCGTATTGCCGCCGACCATGGCCATCTTTTCCACTACGACGACGTTGGCGCCGAGTTCGTGAGCCTGAACGGCGGCGGACAAGCCTGCACCACCCGCACCGATCACGGCAACGTCAACGGTGATGTCTTCAGCGGCGCCGGCCGTGCCGAAGCAGGCCATCACAGCGGCAGCAACGAGAATCTTCTTCATGTTGGATATTTCCTTTTTTTTGTGTTTGCTGGGCGTTTGCTCGCCATTCCGAGGACGCCCATAGACTCAAACCCGGGTGAGGACACCCGTGATTCAAGCGGTGATCTTAACCCAGGCCCAATAATCTAAGATAGTCTTTTCGTTTAGGCGTACCTCATTAAGGGCAAAAATAAGGTCAACTTTACAAACAAGAACTGACGCCTCAAAACCGTGATATTCCGGTTAACGAGTTGTGTGCACTACAAAATCCATGCATCCTTTCTATAAGCCTAATGGATTTGTTTATGTCTATGCTGCATCGTGTACGGTGTTAGTTCCTACTCCATTAGAGTGAGCGACGGCATGTCTTTTCTTGTGATTTTTTGCGAATAATGAATAAGAGGATGGATCCATCCATCTTCTGTGTGTAACAGTCTCACTCCATTGTGAGTGCTGGCGCGGCATGTGAAAATATGCATCCGGCTTGACCGCCGAGCTGATTAACACGGATTGTCCAGAATTAAAAGAGGCTGATCACCATGTCGAAACTTTCTCCAGAAACCTTCAAGGCCCTCTTGGCGCTTGAGTCAGCTTTCGGTCAAGTGGAAAGTGTTTCGGAACTGAAGGCGGAGCTGTCGGCGACATTTCCTGACGGCGCTCGTGCGCTGCGCTTTGGCAGTGAAGATTATCCTTCGGTGCTTGAAGATCTGGCTGATCCTCCAAAAGTACTCTGCGCCCGCGGTGATCTTTCGCTTGCAGAGCGGCAGCTTCGAGTGTCAATTGTGGGTTCGCGTGATGCATCTTCTGATCGATGCGAAGCTGCCGAACTCGTCGCAGCTGATTTGGCGGCCCGCGGAGCCGTTATCGTTTCTGGGTTAGCCCGAGGCATTGATGCCGCGGCTCATCGCGGGGCTCTTTCCGCTTGGACGCCCGAGAAACGAGCCGGCAGAACAATTGCCGTTCTAGGGACGCCGCTGTCTTTTCCCTGGCCGCCGGAAAATGCGCGTTTAGCCGATGAAATTGCCGAGTCTGGTCTGATTCTTTCGGAATGTCCGCAGGCAGAAGGCCGGCGCTTTGATCCTGAAGCTCGTGCGCGTTCACTGAAGCGCAGAAATCGTTTGGTGGCGGCTTTAGGCACTGGAACGCTGGTTATGGCTGCTCGTCCGGGGTCAAGCACGCTGATTGAAGTTCAGGCTGCGCTTGCCATCGGACGCCCCGTCATTCTTTGGCAGGCTTGTACCCAAGAATCTTGGGCGGAGGATTTGCTGAAGAATGCGCCAAAGGATGCTGAGGGGCGATCCTTAGTCGCGGCAGCAGGCAGTGCTCGAGAGGTGGAGGCACTGCTTTCGCCTTGGGCAAGAGTGTGGTGGCTGTGATGTCACGCACATCAAGCGAACGCTAGAGGAAAGCGAAAAAAAGCCGTTCGAACATTCGATGTTCAAACGGCATGAAGAGAAGGAGAAGTTTTTGCTGCGGCCGGCGGCTCCGAGGCGCCGCTCAGTGAAGACTCAAGCCTCAATTAAGGCACTTTGAAATTGAATTCGTGGCACTGATTGCAGTAGTTTTCGCTTTCCTGATGCATCAAGTGGCAGTTCGTGCACTCGAGCGTTTTGCCGTAATGCGGAGAGACGTGAGGATTGACGGGCTTCACATTCTTCGTCTTTTCAACCAGCTGATCAACATTGTGGCAGCCCGTGCAGGTAGCCATTTCAGGCATCTGCGGGTTCTTCATGTCAGGACCGTGGCAGGTCTGGCACTGCAGGCCCTTGGCGATATGCTGTTCGGCGAGTTTCTCGCCGGCTGAAGCAGTGCCTGCAAAGGCCAGCGCAGCGGCCAAGCAGAGCGCGGTAAGCGTGCGGTTCATGGCGGGGTCTTCCAAAA
>OIWO01001023.1_pt1 | contig 26096 bp, 19 predicted proteins | sample 1587641 | NCBI WGS metagenome assembly OIWO01 (sample SAMEA3888924, study PRJEB22519) | human gut metagenome | biome: human gut; feature: human-associated habitat; material: faeces | place: Denmark | collected 2010
GGGGCTGTGAAGAAATGAATCCTCATTTCTTCACAGCCCCTTTTTACTTTGCTTTTTACGGGTTCTATTTCTTACCTTCGACAAAGAGCATATTGTTGTTGCGCTTTACCAGATTGTACATCAGTGCATTGACGCAGGAGGCGACGATGGAGCTGCCGCCCTTGGTGCCACGGACAGTGATGAAGGGGCAGGGCGCACGGCGTACAAGCTGCTCCTTCGAGTCAGCGGCACCGACGAACCCGACAGGGATGCCGATGATGAGTGCCGGTTTGATGCCGTCTTCTTCGACCATACGGATGGCTTCATAGAGAGCGGTCGGAGCGTTTCCGACAGCGATGATAGAGCCATTGAGATCGGTGCCAAAGGAGTTCATCGCTGCCATGGAGCGGGCGATGCCTTTCTCTTTGGCAATGGCTGCTATTTCCGGATCGGATACGCGGCAGAACACCTCACTGCCGAGCGCATGCAGGGCATTCTTATTGATCCCTGCTTTGACCATATTCACATCGGTATAGATGTTGCAGCCCTTGGCGAGCGCTTCGATACCGGCAGCGACAGCGCCTTGGCTGGTCTGGATGAGATGCCCGTAGTCTACGTCGCCGGAGGCGTGAATCATACGAGAATAGACCGTCACTTCTTCCGGTGTGAGGTCGATGTCCATGATGAATGGATTGATGAGATCCATACTTTTATCTTCGATGGCCTTAGGGCTCTTGATGAAATCCATAGTGTTCCTCCATATAGTTGAGGACGCCTTCTACGGTCGAGAAGACCACAGCGCCGTCCAGTTTTGCTTTCGGTTTATCGATAACGATGACGGAAATCCCGGCGTCCATCGCGGCTTTGAGCTTTGTATCGCTGCCGCCGATGAGACCGCTGTTCTTGGTGACCATCACATCGGCGTGATAGTCATGAATCATGGCAAGATTCATTTCATAGGAGAAGGGGCCCTGCAGGGCGAGGATGTACTTTGCCCTCATGCCGAGGTCTTCACACATTTTGATCACATTCGATGTCGGCAGCACGCGCGCCCAGATCTCCTTGCCTTCCAGCGCTTTCGCCCCTACGAAGGTGGCAAGCGTCTTGGAGCCGGTCGTCAAAAGGATGCTCTTTCCGAGCTGACCGGCAAGGTCCGCCGCTTCGAATTCATCTTTGGCGTGATAGAGCTTGTCATAGTCAGGAAGTGGGATCTCCGCGCGCTCGTAGCGTACGTAGTCGATCCCTGCCTTGGCACAGGCCGCGCGGGCCGTCTCAGAAACGATCGCTGCATAGGGATGGCTCGCATCAAGGATGAGCGAGATCCCCTTTTCCCTGATGACACGGAGCATGTCTTCTTCCCGGAAGCGCCCTACTTCGATGTCGAGCCCTTTATGTGCGGCGAGCACTTTACCGTACTGGCTGACAACGGTCATAAGGATCTCACGGCGCTCCCCTTCCGGCTTGGACTGTTCTCGGTCTGCGAGTGCAGCGCCGATTTCTCGGCCGTCCTGTGTTCCGGAAATGATCCAGATCATGCTTTGTATCCTCTTGGTGTGATCATTTTTCCGTCAGCGACGAAGGTGGTGCTCTTGCCGATGATGACGGTGGACTGCATGTCGACATGTTCTTCAGGCAGTTTTTCCAGTGTGGAAATCGTCCAGTTCATGCCCGGACGTCCTGCTTTTCTGACGATGCCGACCGGTGTTTCCGGCTTTCTATACTGAAGCACGATGTCGCGGATCTCATCGAGGTAAGTCGCGCGACCGCGGCTCTTCGGATTGTAGATGGCGATGACGAAGTCCCCTTCCGCGGCGAGCTTCGCTCTGTTTTTGATCTGTTCCCACGGGGTCATCAGATCAGAAAGACTGATGACGGCATAGTCATGCATGAGCGGAGCGCCGAGCGCCGCAGCAGACGTATTTGCTGCGGTAAGTCCCGGGATGACCTCGCACTCCGGACGCGCTTCCTTCGGCAGCTTCTGGATGAGCTCGAGCACAAGACCGGCCATGCCATAGACGCCCGGGTCCCCGGAGGAGATCACGGCCACCTGATGGCCTTCTGCCGCCAGATCGACAGCCTTCTGGCAGCGGTCGACTTCCTGGCGCATGCCATTTCCGACGACCTCTTTGTCCTTGATGAGGTCTTTCACGAGAGCAATGTAGGTGTTATATCCCACGATGATATCGGAAGCTTCCATGGCCTTGATGGCCTTCGGCGTCATTTCTTCTTCATGGCCCGGTCCAATGCCGATGACCCGGATAGTCCCAGGGCGATCGCCACCGTGGCACTGACAAACTTCGTTTTCGGCAGAAGCGTTTTTCCCTTCATTGATTCCATTAACGCTGCTGATTGACATACGTTTCCCACTCCTATCGTTTTCTCTACAAATTTTGAACTTTCTAAATGATACTCTTCCGCGATCTTTTTAAGCTCCTCTGCCTTGTAAAAATGGATCGGAAGATGCATGGAACTGGCAAAATCAAGCAAGCCCTTTTCATCCGCTTTCGCATCGACGCTCGCAAGCGATGCTACCTGATACGGGTAAGCCCCTGCCTGAGCAAGCGCTGCGGTGAATGCGCTCTGCACCAGCTCTTCGGAGGTGCCGCGCTTGCATCCGATGCCGACGAAAAGATTCTTCGGACGAAGGCAGACGAAAGGCTTCTTCACAGTGATCGGTTTTTCGGTGATGACAGCGCATGCGTCAAACGCATTGGCATCCAGTCGGTCTAAGGGCTCCGTGCGGATCCCTTTCTCTTTGAGGCGCGTCGCTATGGATGCGCTCCCATCGACCGTCTCATCCAGAAACCATCGGAATGTGCGCCCTGCTGCGATGACGGTATTCACAGGCTTCAAGGCCGCAAGCGGCTCGACACGCATCATCAGCTCGCGGGCGATATCATCCGGCGCGCGGCGGTCATGGACATCGGTCGCCGTCGTGATGACGGGATCGGCTCCCACTGCCGCCGAGACTTCTCTTGCCCAGGCATTCGCCCCGCCGAGGTGTCCGGAGAGAAGGGAAACACAATGTTTCCCGCACTCATCCATGACAAGTACCGCAGGGTCGGACGCCTTGCTCACTACATGAGGTGCAATGGCGCGGACCGCAATGCCGGAGGCCATGATGAAAAGGATCCCATCATAGCAGGAGAAGATATCCGCCGTGAGCGCAAGCGTGCGGGTAAAATACACGGCTTCTTTGCCGCTCGCACCGTCTTTTCTTTCATACAGAGTCCCCTCACCGGAAATGCCCGCCTTCACGCGCGCCCCCAGCTGGGCTCCTTCTTTGGATACAGAAACAATAGCGTACTTCATGTGATACTCTCCAGGGGATAAGGGTTCAAGGTTCAAGGTTCAGGGTTCAGGGTTAGCCTCTGAGGCGGCTCGCCCCTTGATTACGTTTGAAAGCCTCGATTGAATGAGAAATTAGAAACGAGAAATGCGAAATGGTGTTGCCATGAGCTGGCATTCCAGTCACTAGTCACCAGTCACTTGAGACTCCTAATCCCTAGCCACTAATCCCTAGTCACCAGAAGACTCTAATCCCTAGGGAAACGCTGATTTTCGCAAAGCCTCATCCGAATACACGGAAATCGCCCCTATTCCCCCCGCTTTCCTTACTCTCCATCTGTTCCTTTGCGGAACATGGTGGTGAACTTGCTGTCGTAAAGCTTGGAGAGCTCATAATCGGTATCAAGGACCTTGCCGACGACGATCATGGCCTGACGGACGACGCCTGCCTGATGGAGAATGTCTGCGATGGTATCAATGGTGCCGCGGAAAATACGCTGGTCAGGCCAGGTCGCTCTGGCTACGATAGCGACCGGGGTATCGCCCGGATAGCCGCCCTCTTTCAGTGTCGCCATGACCTGATCGATCGCCTGGACAGAGAGGAAAATGCACATGGTCGCCTGATGTGCGGCAAGAAGCGCCAGCTTTTCCTTCGGCGGGACCGGTGTGCGGCCTTCCATACGGGTGATGATGACGGTCTGAGAAATGCTCGGCAGGGTATATTCCTGTTTCAACGCAGCTGCTGTCGCAAGGAAGGAGCTGACGCCCGGGACGACAGAAAACTGATCTTCTTTGATCCCTGCTGCGCGCAGACCGTCCATCTGTTCCTGGATCGCACCGTAAATGGCTGGATCGCCGGTGTGCACACGAGCCACCATTTTTCCTGCTTTGAGCGCATCGATCTCCACCTTCAGCACTTCATCCAGATTCATGGTCGCACTGTTATAGATCTCTGCATCTTTTCTGCCGTACTTCAGGATCTCCGGATTCACAAGAGAGCCGGCGTAGATGATGACATCCGCCTCTGCGATGAGACGCTGTCCCTTCACCGTGATGAGCTCAGGATCTCCGGGGCCTGCGCCGATGAAATACAATTTTCCCATAATAACTTCCTCCTCAATGTTTGATTGCTGTAAATATGAAAATGGGGCTCATCGGATCATAGAGATGATACCGTCCCAGTTTTCTCAGTCGATTGATCTGCATTTCGAAGCCTTCCAGCTCGAAAGGACGATCCGCGAATTCCTTCACCACTTCACCCGTCGTTTCCACGGTGACAGCGGTAAGGATGATGCGTCCGCCCGGAGCGAGCAGCGCTTCACATCGATCCAGGATCTCATGCATATTTCCGGAAGACCCGCCGATGATGATCACATCCATCTTCGGCAGCCCTTCCATCGCCTCCGGCGCTGTGCCGGCTATGGTATGGATATTCCGGCAGCCGAACTTTTCCGCATTTTTCCGGATCAGCTCGATCCCCTCCGGATTTCTTTCTATCGAATACACAGCCCCCTTGGGGCAGCAGAGCGCTGCCTCGATGGATAGAGAACCTGTCCCTGCACCGATGTCAGCCACGATATCGCCAGGCTGAATGGCGGCCTTCACCATGACCATCGCACGGATCTCAGCCTTCGTCATCGGTACCTTTCCCCGAATAAACTCCTCATCTTTGATGCCAAACTGCATTTATCCCATCACCACCATGACTGATTCACCATAGCCTTCCAGATGCGACAATTCCTCAAGAGTCGAATCCGAAAGATGCTGATTCTCATATGAAATATGCTCGGCCGCGGCAGCGCGCGTCTCCTTCGGCCAGCCCTTGTCCATCAGGTATCTTGCGATATAGGCCGGATCGTGCTCATGATCCGTCAGAAAGGCGAGCTTTCGTCCGGGCATATAAGCCGTATCCTTCTCTTCCGGCACGCGGCCATGGAAAGACAGCCACAGCGCTCCCTGCCAAGGTTCTTTGACAAGAGCGAAGCAGGCCTGCACAGAAGAAATCCCCGGGATGACTTCGATCGGATGCTCCGGAAACCGCTTCTTGAGCCACGGAAGCAGACTGTAATAGCCCGGATCCCCGCTCACCATGACGACGACATCATCCTTCTTAAGCGCCTCCTCCAGCCAGCTTGCCAGCAAAGAGAGCTTGCCTGTCACCGGATATGTTTCCTGAGAAGGCTTCGCATAGTCAGAAAGCGCGCGGCGGCCGCCCACGAGGTAATGCGCCCCCTCGATGGCTTTCTGCGCCTTCGGCAGGATATAGTCCGGATCTCCCGGCCCGATCCCCGCTACGATCAATGTATGCTCCATTGTTCCTCCTCCAGAATCTCCTTCGCATGGCTGCTGACTGCCTGCACCGTGCCATCCATCGCCGCAAAAATCACGCCGACCCTGGCCTTACCGAAAATATAGCGTTCCGAGCGCACCTGCGCCCTCTCCGCCATCTGCTGGTAAATCATATCCAGCCCTTCACGATGCACGACCGCTGCCGCGCCATCCGTCGTCGTACAGCACATGATCTCACGCACCGTATCTGTCGTTGCCCCATTCATGGCCGCATACGCCGCCATCGTCTCCATACGACCGTCACTATTGCGATTGTACGTATGGAAGCTGCCTGACGCCACCTTGACCAGCTTTCCCATATGGCCGATGAGCAGCATCTTTTGGAAACCGCCTGCGATGCACTGCTCCATCATGAAGCCGATGTAATTGCTCGTCTCGATGATCGCATCCGCTGGAATACCCATGATCTTCGCTGCCGTCTCACCGATACGGCCAGGACAAAGGACCGCCGTGCGGATCCCGCTCGCATAGACCACCGGCACCTGTGGCGCCAGCGATTTCTTGTACGCCTCCTCACTCATCGGCTTCACGATCCCTGTCGTTCCCAGAACCGAGATCCCGCCGACGATCCCTAGCGAAGGATTCAGCGTCTGCTTTGCCAGCTCCTCCCCTTTCGGGATAGAAACCGTCACGATACAGCCATGATCCTTACCGATGAGCTCTTCATACACATAACGCAGCATGATCTGCGGGCCCGGATTGATGGCGGGTCGTCCCACCTTCACCTGCAGCCCCGGCTTTGTCACCGTACCGACGCCCTTCCCCGCACGGAGCGTAAGACCTGGCGTATCCACCAGCTCTACGGTCACAACGATCGGCGTCCCATGTGTACAGTCCAGGTCATCGCCCGCATCCTTAAGGCAAGTCGCGATGCCCGTCCGCCCATGCGCCTCGGCCGACTCCACCGGGATCGTGAGCTCCGTCCGCTGCGGCGAAAGGACCGTCACCTGCTTTGGAAATTCTCCTCGCATAGCCAGGATCGCTGCCTTCATCGCCCCCGTCGCCGTTGCGCCGGTGGTATGCCCTTCCCGGAGCGTCTTCGCCATCATTTCCTCTGCGTTCATAACTCCTCCCATACATAAAGGTTCAACGGGTTCATTCGGTTCACGGTGCAAGGCAAATGCGACGCCGCACCATTCAAAACTGAGCCTCGTCACACCTGTGAAAGCCCTTGCCCCCGCAGAGCCTTCTTATCTGTAATTCACAAACTGCAGATCCGCCGGAATGTCCTGCTGCTTCAGGAACTGGATGCACTCCTGCAGGCAATCCTTATCCTTGCTCGATACACGCACCTCATCCCCATTGATCTTGGCAGAGACCTTAATCTTCGAAGCCTTCACACGCTTCACGATATCCTTCGCCATATCCGAAGAGATCCCGTTCTGCAGCGAGAGTACCTGACGGACCGTCCCGCCAGCTGCCGCTTCCTTCTTCTCTTCCTTCAGATTCTTGAGGGAGATCCCACGCTTTACGAGCTTTCCATGAATGATATCCTTCACCAGCTTCAGCTTGAAATCATCATCGCCGATCAGCGTGATCTTATCTTCATCGAGAGTGACCGAGCTCTTGCTGCCTTTGAAATCATAGCGTGTGCCGATCTCCTTGGACGCCTGATTCACAGCATTTGCCGCTTCCTGCAGATCCGTGCGGCATACCACGTCGAATGAATAATCTTTTGCCATTATAGACCTCCTTGGGGGTTGTAGTGACTTTGTGACTAGTGACTGATGACCGGGGATCGGGGATCCAATGAGAGCCTCCCCCGATGAGCAATATGTGAATACCGCTTCCTCATCCCCCTTTTTTACATACTCTATTATTGTACCATACTTTCGTATATAATTTGAAAATTTCTGAAAATTTCAAATTCAGCCATACTAAGAAGACACTGATTGAATCATTGCCAGCTTTTACTCTTGAATCTTTATACAAGGCAGGGAATCATCTGACACGAATAGCGAACCATGTAAGGAAGGTGATGACGAAGCCATGTATAAAGCTCCTTCTAAAACCCGCCTCTACCATGGAATCAGCATTTCCTTACATAATCATAAAAAAAGTTGGCAGAAAAGTCTTTACGTCTTTTCTGCCAACTTTCATATTCACGCCAGAATAAATGCGGTCGTCAAACCCAGCTTATTTCTTCTGTGCGTCTTTTTCTGTTGCGTCTTTTGCTTTCGTCTGCGCTGCGCGGAGATCAGCGATTGCAGCCTTCAGCTCTTCTACTTCCTGACTAAGAGAACTGATCTTTTTCTCCATAGCAGCTTCTTTGGAAGTCGGTGCATGGCTGCTCTGACCGAGTTTCAGGCTTACGCCTGCATTCACCATATTTTCTCCATTGCCGAAGCTACCACCGACAGAGAACATCGTGTCTTCATTCGGGCGATAGTATGCACCGAGTGCCACGGCACTTGCACCACTGTAGTTGCCATAGCCTGCTGCAAAGTCCCACTTATCCTCCGGGTCGAAATCGAGCGGATGGAGTGCGGCGAGAGCAGCTGCCCCTGCACCGACCTTGTCCACACGATTGTCCAGCTTATTGATTGAATTACCAAGAAGCGAAATATTGCTAGCATTCTCCTTTACCAGCTGATTTGTCGCATACAGCTGTCCGCCATTCACGGCATCCTTGGAGCCTTCCGCAATCTTTCCGTCTTTTACATTCGTGATGGTCTTACCATTGGCATTCAAGCCAGCCTCGCTCACATAAGTCTTGTCGCCGACTTTTACACTATCCACTGTAATATCTTTTGCCATACCTACGGTATATTTTTTGCCACCATCTGTATTGGTGCTTTCCGTCACAGTGATGTTATTGCCAGCTTCAACGGTGGTATGCTGCTTAGCAAGACTCTCTACATTCGTGACTCGGTTATCCAAGCCATCGACTCTGGTATTCAACGTGCCAATAGCTGTCGTGTTATTCGTGACTCGGTTATCCAAGCCATCGACTCTGGTATTCAAATTGCCAATAGCTGCCGTGTTATTCGTGACTCGGGTATCCAAGCCATCGACTCGGGTATCCAAGCCATCGACTCGGGTATTCAACGTGCCAATAGCTGCCGTGTTCTTGGCCACATTGTCATTGGTCTGCTTCAACTGGCTGCCATTTACCGCATCAGTGGAGTCAGCGGTGATTGCACCTGCTGCTACGCCGGAAATCTTGCCATTCTGATCAATAGCAACTTTTTGATTGATGACGGTGTTGCCATCCTGCATATAAAGGGAAGCGCCTTTACCATTCACCATTCCTGCTACTCCGGAATCACCATACAGCGCGATTCTAGCCGCACCATTGGAAATGATATTACCACTGACGTTGATACCAGCAAGCTGAGCTCCCTTATCTGCAATAATGCGGTCCTTGGTCGCGATATGACCAGTTGTCTCAATCGTCCCATTTGTTCCGCTAATGCTGACGTTGTTGCCAGTAGGTTTCCCCAGGAGAACATCATCATTCAGTCCAACCTTATAAATCTTCTGCCCGTTGACTTCTGCTTCTTCTACATTGATGTTGCTGCCATTGACAACCTTGCTATGCTTGCCCGCTTCGGTTGCTACTGCATGGAGCTGGCTGCCGTTTACTGCGTCAGTAGAATCAGCAGTGACTGCGCCTGCTGCTACGCCGGAAATCTTGCCGTCTTCAGCAACAGTTACTTTGCCCAGCTTAGCACCCTTAGTAGTGATTTGGCTGTAGCTACCGCTTGCATCGCCTACGAAGAGCTCGCCATCACGCAGTGCGGAATTACCGATGTATACGCCATTTTTCAGAACTACGTTGCCTGCGGTTACGTTGCCGTCTTTATCTACAACCAATTTGCCGTTGGCAGCATAGAATGCGCCGTTGCTGTTTACGAAGAACGGCATGGTGCCGTTTTCATTTGCAGTACCTACGGACAGGTTGTATTTTGAGTTCAGAGCATTGGTCTGGATGGAGTTTGCACCGGCAATGTTGCCGTTTTCATCGATAGTCACCTGACCAAGTTTAGCGGATTTCGGAGTGATCTGACTGTAGTTGCCGCTTGCATCGCCTACGAACAGCTCGCCATCAATCAGTTTGGAATTACCGGTGTATACGCCATTATTCAGAACTACATTGCCGATTTCGCCTTCGGTTGCGGTTACTTTGCCTGCGGTTACGTTGCCGTCTTTATCTACAGAGAATTTATTAGCGGCTGCATGGAATGCACCGTTGCTGTCTACAAAGAACTGATAGAACCCATTTCCTGCTATCCCACCTACTATGAGATTATTATTGGCATTCAGTGTATTGACAGTATAAACATTGGCATCAGGAGCTGCTTGTGCCTCGCCCATTCCCATAACGCCAGTAAGAGTCAATGCAGCTAAAAAAGCGGCAGCGCATGTACGTGCACGGTTTCCTTTTCCATGTCTTTTCGCAATCTCAGAAACCACAGTATAGCAATTCTTCGCTTTGCTCCAAACAACTTTGTAAATCCGATTCATGATACATCCTCTTTTCCCTTTAAATACAGTGTAATATGATGATCACAGACTCTCTTTCCTAAGAATTAGAAAAAAATAACAAAAAAGTACCCCACCTTTCTTCAGTTTCCCAGCATTCCTTGATTTCTTCTGTTGTTTCATGAATGGCTAACCAAAAATGTTGGTCATATAATAGTGATTAAGGTTTCATGTTTATGCGAAGCCTTATACTATAGGTAAATAGTACCTCCCCCCCCCCGAATTTCGTCAATATCTATATATTTTTTTAGGCGTAATATAAGTTTATAAAAAGGAAGAATCACCTTTTATCTCCTGCATGATTGCATATTCATTAAAAATTCAGTATAAGCCATCATTATTTTGTAATTTTTTAGAAAAAACTTATAAAAGCATTGTCAAACTTTACTTTTGTCTCCCTAGATAATACATGTTAAAGAAACACGAAATAAATCGTTGTCAGGTTTTACTCTTGGATTCGTTCTTATATATGGCGAGGAATAAAACTGACACGAATAGCGAGCTCTTTAAAGAAGGCTATGACGAAGCTATGTATAACAAATCCTGTAGAAGCTGACTCTGCGATTGAATCAGAGTTTCCTTAGTTGTTTGAACCCTGCAACCGACAACAATCATACATCTATTCCTTTTAGTATCCCTTATGGGTTCGTAGTCAGCTACTATTTCATTCCTGCCATCGCATAGAAATAGTACGCTAGCAGCAAGGCTAGAAGGTCATGTCCTTTATTTAGTTCCATCATTCTTCCAGCCGCTACTTTCATGATGACATATGCAATGAAAGCGACGGAAATGCCATTCGCTCAGAAATATTATCAGAACCAACGCGGTGAGCACCGCTCCCTGCGGCAGACCAGCCTCCGCCATCATGCGCGGAACAACGGCCAGTACATACCCCATCGTAGCGAAAATCGTCAGCCCAGCGATCACCTCCGTACCAATATCTGTATGAAGTTCGCGCAGATGAAATTGATGCTCTCTATACAACTAAAAAAAACCACCGAGATACTCACTCAGTGGTTTTTACATGCGTTCAAGCGAACTTTATTTTTCTTCTTTCTCTCCGAGCTGTTTTTCCAGACGGCGAATCTTTTTCATCAGCTCCGGCAGATGCGAGAGTGCAGCCTCGACTCTCCCCCACTGGGCGTGGGTCCTCGCCGGAAAGCCCAGGTAGGTGCCTGGGGTCTTGATGGTGCCGATGATGCCTGTCTTCCCTCCGAAGACGGCATTGTCACAGATGGTGATATGGCCATTCACGCCAGTCTGTCCGGCCATGATGACGTGATCGCCGACCTTGGTGCTGCCGGCGATGCCGACCTGCGCGCAGAGGAAATTGTCTTGGCCGACCTCGACATTATGTCCCAGATGGCAAAGGTTATCGATCTTGGTGCCGCTGCCGACGATGGTGTTATTCATCGCACCGTTGTCGACGGTGGAGCAGGCACCGATCTCGACGTCGTCTCTGATGACAGCGCGGCCGAGCTGGCGAATGTGATGGTGGTGGCCTGCCTCGTCAGTGGAGAAGCCGAAGCCCTGACCGCCGACGACGGCATGCGCACGAAGGACGACGCGGTCGCCTAAGATGCTGTTTTCATGTACGACAGCGCCCGGATTCAGCTCGCAGTCTTTGCCGAGCTTCGCATACTTTCCGATGTAGCAGTACGGGTAGATGACACAGCCGTCTCCGATCTCAGCGCCTTCTTCGATGACGGCATACGCCATAATGGTGACGTCTTTGCCGATCAGGGCTTTTTCACTGATGACGGCAGTCTCATGGATGCCCGGTTCCCATTTGTTTTCCGGACGGAAAACTTCGATGAGTTCGCCAAAGGAGCGACGGGCATCGGGGACGACGATGAGATTCTTCGTGTAGTGGGCAGGGAGTTCATCGACCAGGATGACACCTGCCTGCATTTCTTCGATGTGCTCGGCGTAGACACCGCGGGCAAAGGTCACCTGTGACGGGCCAGCGCTTTCTGCGCTGGCGACGTCGTCGATCAAGACCGTGCTGTCCCCATAGAGAGTGCCGCCGATCAGGGCAGCGATTTCACCTGCTGTTTTTTTCATGATGGACCTCACTTAGATGCGGACGAAGCAGCGCCGGATGCCGCTTTCGATGTGCCATCGATCTTTGCCATCACTTCATCGGTGATGTCGACGGCACCGCCGGGTACGGCTCTCTTATGCATGACGATGCCGATGCCCTTTTCTTTCGCGATCTGGGCTGCCTGAGACTCGACCATGGACTGGATCTGTTTCTGTTTGCTCTGGATGAAGATCATGCGCTCCTGCTGAGCGGACTGGACTTTCTTCTGCATGTCTTCATCGGAGAGTCCGCTCTGGGAGTCCTGATCCAGGCGGTCTCTGATTTCTTTATCTTTATCGTTGATTTCTTTCTCGATAGACTGGATCTTCGGAGAGGAAGCTTCCAGTTTCTGGTAGTCGATGACTGCCACTTTATGTTCACTGCCGCAGCCGGCAAAGGCGAGTGCTGCGCCAATGAGTCCTACGCAGGCCAGTTTTTTCCACATAGCCATTCGATTTCCTCCTACTTGGTGATATTGACTATACGATTCACCATATCCCCCGTCACGTCTTCGGCGTGGATATTGGCTTTGTATTTCGAGAAGATCATGGAAAGGTGCTTGTCAGAGGCCTCACGGGCAGCTTCTTTCCGGATGTCTTCCATAATTTCTTTCTTGACGGCGGCCATCTCTTTCTGCTTGGCATCGATCTTCTGTTGCCAGTCTTCGTTCCAGGATGGGTCGATGGGGTCTTCTGAAAGAGGCTCATCGACGTTCGTTTCCTGAGAGAGGCTCTGCTTGATGTCTTTCGCGGTCTTCTCTGAAAAGTCAGCGAGCTCCTTCGATGCTTTTTCTTTTGCCTCTTTCATCGCTTTCACTTCGTCCTCTGTCCAGCCGATGGTATCCATCTTCGCACGCTCGGTGCGAAGGTCCATCAGATCATGGAGGTGCTTCTTGACGTCTTCCTTTTCGGAGCCGGTGACACCGAGTACGGTGAGCTTCATTTGGAGATTCGCCATCTCGGCGCGCTCTTCGTCAGTGAGGCCATCGGGCGTGAAGGTTCTGTCCTTCTTGTGCGCTTCGCTGATGGTCTTGTAGAGTTTTGCAAGGCCGTCATTCAATTCGTCTTCTTTTGCCTTGACCTTCGTCTTCCACTCATTTTCGGCAGCCATGCGTCGGCTCTGATCGGAGAGCGCGGCCTTGATGTGCTGCTGCTGAGATGCGATGTGAATGAGCTTGTTTCGTTCATTCTGGTACTGATCAAGGAGATGGTTGTACTCAGTCTCGAGGCGGAAATATGTACTGTATTTCGGATGAGCTTTCACAAGGGTCTCCAAGTCGACCACGCCGTAGGAAACGGCTGGTGGAGCCGGCTCCTCGGTTTTTTTATCGCTGCATCCGCTTACCGCCAGGGAGCACGCCACGAGGAGGGCAGCCGCCATGGTGTATACACAGTTTCTATATTTCATGAGACGTCCTTATTTTTTGCTTTCTGAGGAAGCTGCGGATGCTGCGGAAGAGGAGGCAGCGGAAGAAAGAGACTTCGAAAGGGAATCGGTGACTTCCTTCGTGATGTCTGTGCCGCCGTAAATGACAGCAGATTTATCGACGACAAGAGCAAGGCCCTTCTTGGATGCGACGGACTTCACAGCGCCGGTCACCTGATCATCCATGTCCTTCTCGATGGCCTGTCTCTTCTGATTGAACTGCTGCTGCATGTCAGCGAAGAGTTTTTCTTTTTCCGCATCACTCATGCCTTCCGACTTCGCATCAAAGTCTTTCTGCATTTCATCTGCCGTTTCTTTCATCTTCTGCTGGTAGTTCGCTGCGAGGGTGCTGTTCGCGGAGATCACTTCTCTCTGGTCAACGACGCCGATGTCAGAGGTCGGAGCAGCATTCGCTGTATCCCCCATGGATACCACCGCCATCGCTGCCACGGAGGCGATGAATACGCCAGCCAAAGCGAAGGAAAAAATCTTTACGTTTTTCTTGTTACCAAGAGTTGTCATCATGATAGGTTACTCTCCTCTTTTATAAATTGGCAATCAGCCGGAGCCATTTGCCTTCTTCATCATTATACACATATTCGATCGTCATGTAATTATGGATCTTATAGGAAAATCCATATTCATTCTCTTTTTTCTTGAAATCATGGTCATAGCGCAGGGCAAAGTTCTCGCCGAAGGGGATCTGACCAAAGGCATGGTGGCTGTTTTCTACAAAATCATACTTATAGCCCAGATCCATGACGCGTCTGAAGTGATGGTACCAACCGCCATAGACATTCCAGTCGACAGGGCCGGGGTAGAAGCGAGCCTCGCCGAAGATCACATTGTTCCTGCCCACGAAATGCCCGAGCATGCCTTCGATCGCCGTATTGCGATTTCCATCGCGCCCGGCATCCATCCATGCTTCCGTGCGGATGATCCAGTGATCGGTCAGTGCATCGACTTTGAGTTCTGTGATCTCTCCCGGGTAAAGATAGACTTTTGTCTCTATGCCATACTTTTCAATGAAGGGGTCCTTGGCGAGGATGTCATTCATCGAGGCAGCCAGATCCTTCTGATGGCGGGCGACAAAAGCGAGCGGAAGCCCTTCAAGACTTCGAAGGGCATGTTCCGTCTCATTCACCGCGCGCAGCATCAGGAGGCGCGGAATGGTGGTCTTGTGCAGGGTGAGCTTTCCAGTACTGACGATCGTCCCCTGCGGGATGAGGGAGATCCGCACTCTTGTCTTCTCCCCCGAGGTCACTTCGAAGTTGGCAGTAAATTCCGGAAGGATCTCCTTAAGAAGCTCTCGCCCGGCAGACTCAGAGACACTCTCCGCCCAGCCGACCGAATCGACGGGAAGCCCCGAGAGGAGCTGACTCATAAGGAGCGGTACACCGGCGCTGTCCTTCTTCACCAGCGCTGCCGCTTCCGGAGACAGATTCCCGTAGTCGATCTCGGTCTCCACCTCGCGGATCATCTGCCCGACGGGAGTGAGCGATACGTGAAGTGCTGTCTTTTCTCCATAAGAGGCAGATATATCATCCACCACATAGCCCACGACCACGCGATTCACGATGTCTGCGAGGACCTTATCGTACTCACCCTCGTGCGCGCGAAACAGGCTCTCGTCCTTGCCGACAAGGATGCGATCCCCTATGGCTGAAATGCTCGCCGTGATCCGCTTCTCCACAGCGGGCGGCATGCCGCCCGCTCCCGTGACAGAGACGCTCACTTCGCGGATCGGTGCCGCATCTGCCCCGGCAGGAAGCAGGAATGACGAAACGAGCAGGGCAAGACCTGCTCGAGTCATCGAATGAAATAAGGAAGAATGCATGGCTCCTCCTTTGGAAAATCAGTGGATATCTAGGGCTAGGTTCCGCAGGTGCAATGGATTCAGCAGGTGCAGCGGAGAACATTCCCGAGCCCGCCTCCGCCCCTGCGTAATGCTATTAAGTTAAGGAAATCGTTAACTACGTAACGTCTTGCTTCCCCCTTCGGGGGAAGTGCCGAAGGCAATAGGGGCATGCCAGCGGCCATCGAACAATGTTGGATATACCGTAGTGCTGCCCCCTCAGCCCTCCGGGCAGCTCCCCCGATGGGGAGCCAAGAATGTTCTGCCGCTTAACTTAATAGCATTGCGCCCCTGCGGGCACCTCCTTCCACAGGAAAGAGGGAAAAATCGGAGCTGCGGCGCTTTATGTATGTTGCGCCGCACCACCATTTCTCATTTCGCATTCAGATCAGAACTGTGTGCCGAAGCTGAAGTGGAATTTATTCTTATCACCGTGGCCATAGTCAAGACGGATCGGTCCGATCGGGGTCTGGAGACGCAGGCCTACGCCGCAAGACCACTGGAAGCCATCATCATCTTCATACCACGGGATCCGTCCGTTATCGATGCCCCAGGTGCTGCCGCCATCGGTGAAGAGGACGCCCTGTACTTTCTTGGCGATCGGGAAACGGTATTCCAGTGTCGCCGCGTACATTTTCTTGCCCTTGAACTGGTCATCCTCATAGCCGCGAAGCGTATTCGAGCCGCCGAGGTCAAAGAGGTTCCCGTAAGAGACATCGCCGTCGATGTAGCCGCCCTGCAGACGGAGTGCAAGGATGTGACCATTGCCAAGGCCCTTGTAGAAGCGGCCTTCTGTCGTAAACTTGTAGAAATCATAGTCACCGCCAAGGCCATGTCCGCCCCACTGGGTAGAGAAGGAGATGCGGCGGCCCTTGCTGGCATTGAAGTAATTATCACGGTTATCGAAGACATGCGAGAAGGTGAAGCTGTTCGTGGTACCGAAATTATCCATGATAGCTTTATACCATGCATCGCTATAGTCTTTCTTATTATGTCCCTTGTCGGTTGCTACGCTGCCCCATTCGAAACCGTCATGGTCATCATATTTTTCCTTCGCACTTTCGAAAGTGAAGTAGTTCGTGCGATATTCGCCATTCTGGCGTCCCCAGGTGAGGTTCCAGCCGCTTCTTCTCTTATCGTATTCTGCGACGGTATTGCCGTTCGAATCATAGTCATCGTATTCATAGATACGGTTGAAGATGGAAGCACCAAGGGAATCACCGTTGGAATTGATCCACGGGCGGGTGTAGGAGATGGTATAGTTCTTACCGTTGCCGGCGCCGCCGAATTCCCAGTGGAAATTGACCTTATCGCCTGTGCCGCGGAAGTTCGTATCACCGAGCTCGACGATGCCAACTGTACCATCGGAGTCCGAGTAGCCAGCACCGACAGTGATGACGCCGGTCTTCTGCTCGACAACGTCGATTTCGATGACGACATTGTGTTCATTTTCTTTGCCGGGGAGCAGCTTCATATTGACATCTTCGAAGTAGCCCAGATTATAGAGTCTTTCCATGGAGCGGCTTGCCTGGAATTTATTGAAGGGCTTGCCCTTCTTCATCTTGAGTTCGCGGAGGATGACTTTGTCCTTCGTCTTATCATTGCCGACGAGCTGGATATCTTCGATGACACCTTCGGAAATATGGACTTTCAGGATGCCCTTCGGCGTCACTTCTACATTCGGGATGGAGACGAGCATGTAGCCCTGCTTGAGGTAGGTATCTTCGATCTCCTTGAGCTTCTGGTTCACGAGGACGAAGTTCAGGACGCTGCCCTCCGGCACCTGCAGGATGGACTTCAGATAGTCAGATGTGAAGATAGTATTGCCGGTGAATTCTACATCACGAACGATGGGATTTGTGACAAGACCATAGGTGAGGTCCACGCCTTCGGGGATGTCCTTGAAATTCGGACGAATCTGAGAGAAAACACCTGTCGAGCCAAGAGATGCCACATCATTGCGGATGCCCTCAGCCGTGATGGTGCTGCCCGGTTTGCTCTGAAGAAGAGGGGACAGCTTCGTCTTGACTTCTTCCGGAATCCCGTCGAAGTCAACATGCGCAATGGTCTTGCCTGTATGTGCTTCGATGGCTGCGTCATCGTCCGCCGAAAGATAGAGCGAGGCATCGCCCACTGCGACGGTCTGGTGGGATTCCTTCACTTCCATGGATGGTTCCGCTTTTTCCGTCTGGTCGGAGATCTCAGCTGTCTTGCCCGCTTCCTTACCGTTCTTCACGTCGATCATGGAGCTCTGGGACATGCCGTTCTGGGAGCCGGTCATCTGCGGTGCTTCCGCAAAGACGTCCGCGCCGGAAAGCGCAAGCAGGATCGCAGAGGCAAGCAGTGCTTTCTTATATGTTGCTGTCATCGTAAATTCCTCCTCATGTACTGGATGGTGAATTTCTATATATTTATGGAAATACAGATGGGTATCTGGCATACTTGCCAAAACGTTTGATTTCCTTAAATAACATTGGGATCGATGGATTCGGTGCAGGACGGAAGCTCCTAAAGGGGAGACCCTTCGAACCTCTGGAATCCTTCTTATCATTAATTTCCTCTGAGAGCCCTTCCCGCTTCGCCTACGACACGCTGGATCTCCTGATCGGAGAGGGCGGGTACCTCCGGCTTCGTGACGGCGGAGACTTCCACCGGAGCCGGCGCGGGCGTCATGACGACGGGCGCTGCTTTAGCAGGCGGCACCACCTCGGGATCTGGCTTTGACGGATACGTTTCCACCAGTTCTGTCGTGACAGTCTCTGCAGATACCGAAGGGACCTCTTCGGCTTTCTTATCCGCTTCCTCGACTGGCACAACCGCCGCATCCGGTGTCGTGACTGCTGTTTCCACCGGTCTTACCGGAGTAGGCGCAGGTGCAAAAAAACTGTCCTTCAGAAAAGAGACGCCGAGGAAAAGCGCTCCCGCCACAGCCAGCGCGCCGCCGCGAAGCAACCACTTCCGCCGCGGCGAAGTCCCTCTCACCTCTTTCAGGCGCTGCATCTCTGCCTGCGCCATGATGAGATTCATCTCGCCTGTCAGTTCTTTATGGTTGGAATAGGAATTTTCTGCTTTTTCCAGCCACCTCTTCACTGACTTCACTCTCTTCAGCGTATCCCCCGACATACTGCCTCCTGCTGAGAAAACCGGAATCATTCCGATCTCTGCCAACGACTGGTTACATGATTCTTATGTATAATCAGTGTTTTAGAAGTACAAGTGAACATCCAAATTTATTGTTTATTTCACATTTTCTTGTATTTTCAAGCATTCTTGCCGAAATGCGAGTGTTTTCAGGGTGGAATGATATGTTTGACAGGGTCCGAGGAACAGATATCCGATTTCTGTTCCATCTTACTCTTTGCGATAGGTTCAGCGGGGCAACGAGACGGTGCCGAAAATGGAACCGCAAGAAACGCTATGCCACGTCATCCCCTACTTTCTCTCATGGATCAGCTTCGAGAGCATCCCGCGCAGACGCCGAATGCCGCGTTTCTCGAGGCGGTAGACGTAGGCCTGGCTGACGCCCATAGCATCGGCAGTTTCCTGAGCGGTCTGCTCCGCGAGGTAGACCGAGCGGATAACATCCTGCTCTTTGGCAGAGAGTCGCTGCACCGCCAGGTCGACTGCCGCATGCAACGATTCACGGTCGGCACTTTCGAAAGCCATATCGGGAATGGCCTGCGCGAGGAAGACCTTTTCTTCCTCCCCGTCCTTGAGAAGGATCTCCTTTTTATTGGCATTCAAGAAATTCAGCATGCGTCCGCGGATGCGATGGATGGCATACAGGGAGAAGGCAACACCGGCCAAAGGGTCATAGCGCTCGACAGCCTCCATGAGCCCTACAGTGCCTTCCTGAATAAGGTCCATCGTCACCGCCTCCTGCAGGCCGTACTTGACGGCCTCCTTGAAGACAAGCGGCTGATAATTCTCGATCAGACGCTGTCGCGCGTCGATCTCCTCTTCCTCTTTGTATTCTTTCCAAAGTGCCTGCTCTTCCTCCCGGCTGAGCAAGGTCACACGGGACAGGCAGGCTTTGTATTCTTCGAGCATAATAATGGGTACTCCATGTAAATGGGATTTCGCGAAATAGACCTTCCCCTCCTGTCAGCGCTAAGCGGAAGATGCGCTACGGACCACTGGCGCATTTTTCCATGATCTAAGGGAAAGTCGTTGGCTTGACAAGCGGCGAATGGGAAAATGAGTTCGCGCCGAAGGATCGCGGCGAAGCCGCACCTCCTCCCCGAGCCCATCAGGCTTAGGGACTAAAATTTAAAGCTCCAATCGCTGCCGATGTAACTGTCGTGATTACTATTATACCACGATGAGAGACCGACGCGCGAATTCAAATCATAATGGAAGCCCAGACTCTTTTCCTCATTATTCACTCCCATGGTCGCAGTCAGCATGAAGTCATTGAAGAGGTACTTCCCGATCTTGATGTAGTAGTAGCTGTCATTGTTATCATCGATGTTGTCATAGTAGTCTGTCAGGTTCGACGTGATGCTGATGAGGTCAAGTCCGATCTTATCTGCGAGGAAGTCCTGCATTGTATTTCCGAAGAGCATGGTGAGGCCGGCATTGAAGAGCGCCCCCTGCATCGAGCCATCCTTATCCTTGGTCGGATCCTGATGGAGCGTCAGCAGCATGATGATCTGCGAATCATTCAGCGCAGGATCACTGTGGAAGGTCGTCTTCATATCACCGGGCAGTCCATCCAGCTCGGCTTTGATATTGTAATGACCGACCTTGGTATCGGCACGCGCATGGATGACAGGCAGGAAGGAGCCGGGGGTACCACCCCAGACAGCATTGGCCTGATCGATCTTGAATTCCGTGGTATTGATCTTGACAGTTCCTTTTTCTACATTCACGCGGCCCGTCATGATCGGTTCGCGGAAATGGCCCATCATCGAAATATTTCCTTTGATCATGAGGTCATAGAGCGAGCTGCTGTAGAGCCGTACATTGTCTCCGATGGCTATGTCGATCTTCGTCAGGAAATTGGCCGACGACTCACCGCTCTCCGCAAGGAGAGCGAGCGGCACTTCGCAAGTCGCATTGTGGATAGAGATCTTGCCCGTGACACCGAGCTGATCCATGAATTCACCCAGTGAAATGTCAGCATCGACTGCTCCTTTGTAATAGGCAGAGTCGATGGAAGGAGTATGCATATGCACTTCCCCATCATAATGCGTGATCGTCTTTTCTTTCCAGTCGGCAGAGCCCTTCGCAGTGACGCCGCCGCCACCGAAGGAGGCACTGCCGTCAAATGTCACGCGATGTCCATCAAATCGTAAGGACAGATCGATCGGCTGAATGATTTCATTCATGGTCATAAGACCGAGCGCCCCATTCTTTGCTGTGATGCTGCCCTTAAGCTCCGGGTCACGATAGTCACCGACAAGCTGTACATGCCCCTTGATCGGGCCGCTCGCACTCGTCACGGCTTTACCGAAGAGAGCCAGAATATTCATATCTGCCTGATCGAGATTGAAATCAACAGAAAGCGGCACTGCCTCATCTGTGGTGCTGCCGGTGAAAAGATTACCGGGGAGTATGCCCTTGGCACTCGCACGATAGTTTCCCTTCGATACCAGTGCATTTTGCAGCGTCACGACATTGCTCTTGGCATTCGCCATCAGAGAGAAGCTGTCAAAGCTGATTTCTCCGTAGCTCGGATGCTCGATACCGATCGAGATGTCTGCTTCCGGCGATGTCTTATTTCCACTAAGAACGACTCCGGCCGTCAGACGACCGCCCATCCGTATGTCATTTCGTCCCAATACCTGCGGCAGCCAGGACATCTCCATGTCTTTGGCTGCGAGCTGGACGGCGAGCTCCCCATCGCTATTCATAGAGCCTTCTGCTGCGAGCAGTCCATCTCCTACAGGAAGATGAAACTGACGGATCGAGAGCGCCCCATTCATGTAGGAAAAATCGATCGCTCCCTGACCGACGGGTGTATCCCCCAGATGTCCTCCCAGAAAATCAGCTTTGAAATCGATGCTGGGGTTTTCCAGTGTCCCTCCGATCTGCATGCCGCCATTGACAGCGCCATCCACAGCGGACTCAGGCAGCTTGAAAAGACGCATGATCTCCTTGATATTCCATTCCTTAAATCGGAGGAAGCCCTGCAGGGTATGGGAGTCCATGTGATAACTGCCTCTCCATTCGAAATGGCCATTTTTCTGATTAAATATACCGTCATCAAGGCTTACGACATGGTTCCGATAGCAAATGCCGGCAGATGCCATATAAATGGCAGTGCCGCCGACAGAGATCTGCCTGGAGGAGATCGTCCCTTCAAAGACCGGATCTTCCATCGTTCCGGATACATGCCCGCGCATATTGACCTTGCCGTCTGCGCTGCGTCCCGGAAGCATCCGCGAAAGGCTGATGTCATTGAGTGACACATCCATATCGATCATGTCTGGCTTCACCGTACCGCTCACGATGGCTGTACCACCGTAGATATAGGCGAGGCCGTTTTTCAGGGTGATGTCATTTCCATCATAGGTATATTCGCCGGAGATGCTCTGGAAAAGCTCACCCATGACCGAACCGTCGAAGGCCAGAAAATCCCCCTTCACCTGCGGCGCTTCCATCGTGCCAGTGACGGTCATTGTATTTTCGACCCATCCCGTCACCGGGTAGTCCCCTCCGGCAAGCGCAAGCAGTTTCTCGATGCGTGTTTTGTCGGTATCGATGGTGAGCGAGAGAGGGTGCGGCGCAAAGAGACCGACTGTCCCCTTCACGGTATGCTTGCCGTCCGGCCCCTCAAAATGAAGCGAGGTGATAGTCGCCAGCTGATCTCCCAGCGATACATGTCCTTCGATACGGTCAAAGGAGATGCCACGGATCTCCCCATCCTGCGCTGTGAAATCTGCCGCGCCGTATGGATCCTCTCTGCTCCCGCAGACTACGAACCGACCGGAGAGACGTCCGGCCATATCCATTCCCGAAAGGCCGGAAAGCGCAGAAAGGTCGATGGACGATACCTCGCCCGAGAGCGAGAGAGACGGCCCGTATGTCCCCTTCACGGTGAATGCGCCTTCGCCAGATGTGCCTGTCAGATACGCAATATCCATCACGCCGCCGCGCGAAGCCGCCTCCCCCGAGAGGGTATCCATGGACATCCCATCATACGAAAGATCCATGCCATAGAAAACGCCATGCCAGTCACCATCACGGTAACTGCCAAAGCCGGAAACCTTGCCGGCTGCCATATTCTCATACGAAAGACTCGCGCCATCCATTTCTCCGGAAGCCATTTCCAAAGACAGTGCGCCGTCCTTATAGGTGCCCTTCGCCTTCCCAGATCCGCTCACAATGCCGGAAGCGGAAATCCCGACCGGAAGAGAAGAAAGGTCGATATGCTCTCCGGCTGCTTCGCCTTCGAAGGCCCCGCTTGTCATAGTATATGAGCCTTCGCCGATCAGAAGACCGCCGGCCATCTGTGCCTTCAGATAGGGGATCGAGATCCGATCCTCTCCATAAACAAAGCGCACATTCGCCTCTTTGACAGAAAGATCCTCATATTGCCCATCCTTCACATGGGCTTCGCCGGACACGAAAGGATCTCCCATCGTCCCCGAAATATCTACGCCGCCGGAAACGACTCCGGTGACGCCTTTCTCAGGCAGCAGCTCTTCCGCCTTGATATTCTTCAGAGTCACATGTCCCATCAGGATCGGATCGTCCACGTCAAAAAGGACCTTCGCATCCCCGGTGAATGTTTGCCCATTGACCTTTACAGCTGCTTCGGTGATGACAGCTTCGCCATTTTCAATATCAAAAAAGGCTGCTCCGTCAGCCAGAATAAAATGATCATAGCGAAGAGCAGCATCTTTGATAGAGCCTTGGACATGATAAGCGACAGCGCCATCACTTTTCCAGATCTTGGCGCTGGTCACCTGTCCTGTCCCTTTGTCTATATCAAGTTTTGAAGAAATCTGTGGGAACTGCTCTAAGAGCGGCTTCAACGAGGTAAGGGAAACCGGATCCGTTTGCAGACTGATTTCCATGTTATTCGTATTCGTGTACTTCAGGTCCCCTGTGAAATGGCTGTCAAATGCCTCTCCCGCAAAAGAGCCTGTGATCGTACCCTTGCTGTCCCAGCCGAGCGTGCCTCCCAGCGAAGTGAAATCATACGAACCAATATCAGGTGCAGAGATGGAAGCCTTCCCGTCCTTCACGATGACCTGTCCTGTGAAAGTACCGTTGTCCGAAGAGTCCGATGGTTTTAGAATCTTCTCTACATTCCACAGTCCATCTTCCGTCTTAGCGAGATGGACCTCCGGACCCTCAATAGTCACCGTCTTTACGACATCAGCGATGCCGCCGTCTTTGAAAGCATAGTTATACAGCGCAGAAGCAGACCATCCGATCGCCAAAGAGGGCGACTTGAACACAACCTCTCCTTTCGCGTCCTTCAGCTCCAGGTCGGTGAAGGAAAGATCATAATTCGGATCCAGATCCATCATGGTCCACGTCAGGGTGCCATTGATGCGCTCCCCTGCCGCCTCTTTGATGACGGGTTCCAGATTCTGTGTGATGATCGGACGGATCAGCAGATAAATGATACAGAGCATGACGAAAATAAATGCTGCGATACCATTGATCCACCATTTGATTCTGCTAGCCAAGGTCAAGTTCTCCAAAGTAAAAATAAAGTTTCAAGGTTCAGGGTTAGCCCCGGGGGCGTGCCGCCCCTTGCTCGGGGATGAAAGGGGGAAAACCGGTTCTATAAGTTCAAAAGGTTCAAAGGGGGTTGGTGCGGCGCATAAAAAATCAGAAGCGCCGCGGAGTATAAATAGGGCGATGCCCGAAGGTCAGCGATTAACAGGCTTCCCATTTATGGTTTCCTGACATCATCCTTTTGACCGCGAATGACAAAGATTTCTCGCTTCGCTCGAAATGACGATATGCGAGTCTGATGTCTCCCAGTCACTAGTCACTAGTCACTAGTCACTAGTCACTAAAAATTATGCTTTTGCAAATTCCGGGTGAATGACAGCCGGTACGCCCATCGCATGTTCCAGTGTCGCGAGACCGATGTTGTAGTTGTAGAGCGCGGTGATGTAGTTCGTTCTCGCAGTATTGAGGGCAAGTTCTGCATCGAGGACATCCAGGTTGATGCCGACGCCGCTGCTGTAGCGGACGGTCGCGATCTTATATGCTTCTTCTGCCTGAGCGACCGATGCTTCGGCAGCGCGGATCTGTTCTTTATAAGAGAGGACGTTCAGGTAGTCCTGACGGACTTCCAGCTCGATCTTTTCTCTCGCCTGCAGGAGTGTTTCCTGTGCTGTTTTGACCGCGGCATCCGCTTTCTTCACTGATGCCTGAGTAGCGCCGCCATCCCAAAGTGACCAGGAAAGCCCGCCCTGGACAGCCCAGTCATCTTTATCGACCGCCGTCACGCTGGCTTCCTTCCAGCTGTATCCGCCGCCGACGCTGACTGTCGGGAGATAGCCTGCTTTTGCCGAGCGAAGAGAGGCCTCAGCTGCCTTTACGCCATAGTCTGCTTCGACGAGTTCCCAGCGGTATTTCTGCGCCATCAGAATGGCCTGTTCCATGGTGAGGTCAAATTCCGGTTCCGGGAAATTCTTATCCAGTGGTTTCAGCGTCGTATTCATCGGGACACGCATGATGTTGTTCAGGTTCGCTTCTGCGACATCACGAGTGTTGTCCGCTGCGATGCTCTTCTGCTTCGCATTGGCGAGCGATACATTGGAAGACAGTACGTCCAGCTTAGCCACGATGCCGGCATCGAACTGCTGCTGTACGTTATTCAGATGGCTTGCATAGTCAGTGACAGACTGTGCCTGTACTTCAGCGAGCTTGACCGCTTCAAGGTACTGGTAGTATGCCTGCACGGCCGCGAGCTTCGTATCCGCTTCTGTTTTGTAGACATTAAGATCAGCGATGTTTTTCTGATAGCGTGCGGCATCGATCGCGCCTTCTACCTTGCCGAAGGTCCAGATCGGCCAGGAAACATTGATCCCCTGGCTATAGCCATGGTTGGAGCTCTGCGTGCCTACGACAGTAGTGACTACCTTATTACCATCCATGGTGGTTTTGGTCACCGGACCACGCTGGGTCGGATACTGATTTCTTTGCCAGGAGTAGCTGACGGATGGATTCTTCTTGGCTGCCACTGCGCTGACATCGGCTTCCGCTTCTCTTCGTTTTAGCTCTGCGATGGTGATGTCACGGTTATTCTGAATGGCAGTCGTAACCGCACCTTTGAGGTCGATATCCATAGCCGCTGCTTCCGGAGCTGCCGCTTCTGTGATGGAAGACGCCAGATTCTTCTGGAGCAACATGTTATTGAAGTTCACATCTTTATTCGCTACCGTCTGATTCATCTGCGCCTCGATGGCTTTCTGTGTGATCGACGGATCCGTCATGATCTTTGTCTGAGATCCTTTTGCTTCTGCGCCGAGCCCGCAGGAAAGGGCAAGCACGATAGAAGCAGTCAGAATTTTGCAGGTCATTGTATTCATTCAACATTCATCCCTTCTAGACAGATGTCTTTGTTGTCATTGTATCCAGACCGCCCCTCTTGGGTAATGCTGTTAAGTTAAGGAAATCGTTAGCTACGTAACGTCTTGCTTCCCCCTTCGGGGGAAG
>OIWO01001051.1_pt1 | contig 25417 bp, 22 predicted proteins | sample 1587641 | NCBI WGS metagenome assembly OIWO01 (sample SAMEA3888924, study PRJEB22519) | human gut metagenome | biome: human gut; feature: human-associated habitat; material: faeces | place: Denmark | collected 2010
CCCCCTGGCTCGGGCTGATGCTTGCCGTGACATTCGGGCTTTACGGGCTTATCCGCAAGATCGCTCCGCTCGGCAGTCTTGAGGGCATGGTGCTTGAAAGTCTGCTCCTCACTCCGGCGGCTGCGGCTTGGTTATGGTTTCTGTGGTCTGATCATGAGCTCGCCTTCATTTCGGCCGATCTGACGACGCAGATTCTGCTTGTCGCTGCCGGTCCAGTTACCGCTGTGCCGCTCCTCTTTTTTGCTTCCGGCGTGCGCCGGATCCCTTATTCCACGTCGGCTGTTATTCAGTATGTCAGTCCGACGATGGTTTTTCTGATCGGTGTTTTTGCGTTCGGCGAGCCTTTTTCAAAGGGCATGCTCGTGGGTTTCCTGATCATTTGGGCTGCCGTGGCGCTTTTCTTGGGAGAAATGCTTCTCTTCGCGCGCCGGTGCCGCAACGAAGCTCGTGAAGCCGCCGACCGGGTCTGACGCGTGAAGCTTGGGCGCAGGATATTCCCTGCAACGCAAATGAAAGAGCCTCCGGAAACATTCAAGTTTGCGGAGGCTCTTTTCGAATTCAGGGCGAATTATTTGACGGTCAGCTTCACGTCTTCCGTAATCGTGCCGGTGTAGCGGGCGACATATTCGCCGCGTTCAAGGTGCGGCGGAACAAAGAAGGTGCCGCTCGACACGACCTGACCGGCTTTGAGCTGACGGCCGCGTTTTTCGAGCGCTGCGACGAGCCACTTGAGCGCATGGATCGGATTGTCGAGCACTTCCGTCGAATTGCCTGCCTTGATGAGTTTGCCGTCCTTGAAGAGTTCGCAGCGGATGGCATTGAGGCCGGCAACGGTGAGCGTCTTGCCGTCAACGGGCGTGCCGTGAATGATGCAGCCGCCGACGGCGCAGTCGGCAACCACCAAGTATTTGTTGAGCGTCGGGAACCAAGCTTCAAAGCGGGCGTCCGGAACTTCAATGCCGCCGGCGACGGTGATGTTTTCAAGAAGTTCTTCGTCGCTCATGCTGCTCGTCAGATCCACCTTGGGGATCATCGAGAGTTCAACCTCAATGAGCGGTTCGTTCATGTGGTCAAGTTCGAGCGTGCAGGGCGCTGCAAAGATATGCGACTTGGTTTGTTCGCCAAAGAGCGGTTCGGTGGTGCCGAACATGTCCTGCGTCGTTTTGCTCGTGAGCGAGATCTTGTAGCCGCCAGTCGGTTCGCCCTTTAATTCGGCAAATTTGCGCTGAACGGCGTAAGCGCTTTCATAGTCATTCAACACACCCGAGCAAGCCTTCATGTCAAGCGGCTTGTTGGTGCAAAAGGCGTTGTAGAGCGCCTGTGTAAGAGATGCTGCGTCCATCTGTCAAAATCTCCAAAACGAATTTACTGCAGAGAATAGGTTCTATTTTTCAACGGATTGATGCTTTATTCCTCAGGCATTTGTCTTAGAGAAGAACTTTAAAAGCAAGGGGCGGCGGTTCACTGTTGACGCAAAAGAAAAGACCGCCGACTCAAAAGGTCAACGGTCCTGCAGGTGATTCGAAATGAATCGGCTGACTTTTTTAGAACATCTGAATTTGGGGTCTGGCGCCCTCGAGGAAGGTGATGGCGCCGCTCTTGGCGGTGCCGTCCGGGCCGTCGAGCTCCCAGTCGGGAATCACCCAGCGTTCATAGCCGTTCTGCATGTGCGCGGCAGGCTTATGGGTGTGGCCGTGAATGACCAGATCAACGCCTGCGGCTTTGACGGCTTCGGCAACCGCTGATTCGACAACATCCATGTCAGCCATGCTCTTTTCGCCCTTTTCGGACTCGGACTGCGCTCGGGCCTGTTTGGCAATGGCCAGTCGTTCCTCAACAGACTTCATGAGCATCATGGCCTGCCAGCGAGGATCGTGAGTGAGGGCGCGGAACTTTTGATAAGCCACATCGCGCAGGCACCACTGGTCGCCGTGCGCAAGCAGAGTTTTGCGGCCGCAAATGTCTGCGACGATAGGGTCGCGGATCAATTCGGCGCCCGCGGCGCGGGCAAATGCAGCGCCCAGCATGACGTCACGGTTGCCGGGCATCACAATGACGCGTCGACCGGTAGCGGCGTGGAGCTTAAGCAGCGCGATCACAGGCTGTGCTTCAGGATGTGCGTCGTCGCCGATCCAGTAGTCAAAAAGATCGCCCAGAATAACGAGCTCCGGGTAGCGCGGCGCAATGGTCTTCATGAAGCGTACGAAGGCCATGATGGTTTTGGGCTTCGTAGGGGCAAGATGAAGGTCGGAAATGATGATCGGGCTCGTTAGCGGAGCGATCTCGGTAAGTCCGGCTAGTGCGGGCGGAGGAAGCTGATTCTGGGTGTCCATGACGGTTCTCGTGCGTATGCGGGAGCCGGTCGGAGCGAAATGTCGTCCGACCGTGCATTCGCCGCTCTTTAGATGATCTCGGCCTTTTCGATCACAACATCTTCAACAGGAACGTCGCCGTAGAAGGAGACCATGCCCGTACGGACCTTGGCGATCTGGTCGACCACATCCTGACCGGCCACAACCTTGCCGAAGACGGCATAGCCCCAGCCCTGCGGAGTGGGAGCGGTGTGGTTGAGGAAGTCATTGTTGGCCACGTTGATGAAGAACTGAGCCGTTGCAGAGTGCGGATCCTGCGTACGGGCCATGGCGATCGTGTACTTGTTGTTTTTAAGACCGTTGGCTGCTTCGTTTTCGATCGGAGCATTGGTGGGCTTCTGCTTCATGCCTTTTTCAAAGCCGCCGCCCTGAATCATGAAGCCGCGGATAACGCGGTGGAAGATCGTGCCGTTGTAAAAGCCCGACTTCACATAGTTTTCAAAGTTGGCGCAGGTAATGGGAGCGTGTTCCGGGTCGAGTTCAATATCAATGACGCCGAGATTTGTGGTGAAGCGGATCATGAGATTTGTTGTTCCAATTAATGATTCATATGCAGTCGGGCTAACGCTCCGAGTCTGGATGCATCAGCAGGACTGCTTTAAGGTAAATCCAACATTTTCGCACAGCCCATAGATGCTGAGCGAAGCGCTATAGGAATTAAGGCAGCACTTTGACGTCAACGATCTTAACGACGTCAACGGGTACATCGTTCATGCCGCGGCGAGTGGTTGTGCGCACAGCGGCAATCTTGTCAACAACGTCGGCGCCTTTGACGACCGTGCCGAAAACACAGTAGCCGTTGCCGTCGCTTGCCTGATCAGCGTTGAGGAAGTCGTTGTCAGCAACGTTGATGTAGAACTGAGACGTAGCCGAGTGCGGATAGCTCGTGCGGGCCATGGCGATCGTATAGCGTTCGTTTTTCATGCCGCCGCGGGCTTCGAGCGGAATGGGATCATGGGTGGGCTTCTCACGAAGCTGCTCGGTAAAGCCGCCCCCCTGAATCATGAATCCCGGAATCACTCGATGAAAGATGGTGTCTTTGTAAAAGCCTTCGCGCACATAAGTGAGGAAGTTCTTGACCGTGATGGGGGCGCGGTCGGGCGCGAGGCGCACAACGATATTGCCCAGAGTGGTGTCGATTTCAACAAGCTCTTCTTTGCCGGCGGCAGCGGCAGGGAGCGACGTTAGGGCGGCAGCAAAAGAAGCAAGCGGCAGCAGGATGCGGAAACGATTCTTCATGTTGATTGGGAAATGTCAAAAGGGAAAACGGCGGATCCTGATTGGAATCCTCGAAGCGGGGTGAATGACGAATACACTCAATGCATCGTCAGTGTGCGGTGAGACGGCGCAGCGTCTTCAGGCGCTGCTGCAGTTCGGTGTTGGAGGAGAGGCTCGGTGCGGCAGCTTCGTAGCTCTCGAGCGCGAGCGCGAGGTACACGTCGCCGCGGTTTTTCTGAGCCGTTGCAAAGTTGGGATTGAGGAGCAGGGCGCGGTCAAGGAGCTTCACGGCCTCTTCAAGACTGCCCATGCCGGCTTCAATCACCGCCAGGTTGTTGTATGGCTCCGGAATTTCGGGATATTCGGCAATGAGCGAACGAAGGGCTTTGGCGGCTTCCTCCGTGCGGCCGAGCCGTTCGAGCGCGACGGTTCGGCTGAAGCGAAGCTGGGCGCTGCGGGGATTTTTTTCCAGGCCAAGGTCGGCAAGTTCAAGCGCTTGTGCAGGGTGTCCGGCCTTGAGAAGCTGATCAACGCGGGGAGAGAATTCCGCAGCGTGCAGCGTTGCGGCGAGTTCCTGCATTTCAGAGGCGGCCATCGCGGAGCCGGAGGTGAGACCTGCCGCAAGGGCGGAGCAGATAAGCGCGGAGAAAATGTAACCGCGCAGCGGGCGGCGGAGACGGAAAATGGGCATCGCAGACAGCTTGAATAAAAATGTTTGCGCGGCAAATCAGGGAGCTTGGGAGCTCCTCAATGCAGCGTCTTCGATCGTTCGGCTGATACGCACTTGCGGGGCGCATCAGCCTGAAGCGGTCTTTTCCAGAGGTTAGAGAGCCCAAGGCAGCCGCTATACTCTCGAAGATTAGTCAACTGTTGATTTTAGCGGCTCTCAGCACATCCACATCTCTCTTGGTCTTTTAGGACTTGTATCGAGATATGGGACGGCGCTGAGGGTCTCGTGATTTTTTCGTTCGAGCACCATGCTTTCGATTTATTCGACCCTCACGCGCGAGCAGCGCCCTTTCGAGTCTCTTGAACCCGGCCGCGTACGTATGTATGTCTGCGGCGTGACGGTCTATGACTACTGCCATATCGGCCACGGCCGAACCTTCGTTGCTTTTGACGTTGTGCGCCGCTGGCTTGAGGCGTCGGGCTACAAAGTCACTTTTGTGCGCAACATCACCGACGTTGACGATAAGATCATCCGCCGCGCGGCGGAACGCGGCGTCACAACCGATGAGCTTACCGATGAATTTGCCCGCGCCATGCAGGAAGACATGCTGGCACTGGGCTGCCTTGCGCCGACGTTCGAGCCGCGTGCGACGCAGTACATCCCGCAGATGCTTAATCTGATCGGCAAGCTCGAGGAAAAGGGCTTCGCCTACCACGCTGCTGACGGTGATGTTGACTATGCCGTCCGCAAGTTCCCCAATTACGGAAGACTTTCCGGGAAGTCCATTGACGATCTGCAGTCCGGCGCTCGGGTGCAGGAGCGTGAAGGTAAGCATGATCCGCTCGACTTTGTGCTCTGGAAGAGCGCTAAGCCCGGTGAACCGCAGTGGGATTCCAAATGGGGATGCGGGCGCCCGGGATGGCATATCGAATGCTCAGCCATGGCGATGGATCTCCTTGGCGAAACCATTGATATCCACGGCGGCGGCCCGGATCTGGTGTTCCCGCATCATGAGAATGAAATTGCCCAAAGCGAAGCGGCGACGGGCCATCAGTTCGCGCGCACTTGGATGCATTCGGGGCCGCTGCGCGTGCGTTCGGCCGACGGCAAAGAAGAAAAGATGAGCAAGTCGCTCGGCAATTTCTGGACGATCCGGGATGCGCTCAAGGAAACCAATGCCGCCTACGGCGAAGGGTGCGGCGCTGAAGTGCTTCGTTTCTTCCTGCTTCGCAGTCAGTACCGCAGCCCCATTACGTTCTCGTCCGTTCTCATTGAAGAGGCGCATAAGGCGCTTGTTCGCCTTTATACGGCGCTCAAGGGGCGCGCTGCTGACCGAGCTGCGCTCGATTGGAATGAACCCTTCGCGGCGCGCTTCAAGGCCGCAATGGACGACGATTTCAATACGGCCTTGGCCGTATCCGTGCTCTTTGAGCTCGCTACTGAAATCAACCGCACGGGGTCGCCTGAACTGGTTCGGCAGCTCCTCGGTCTCGGCCGCATTCTCAACATTCTCGGCATGGACCCGGAGAAGTTCCTTCAGGGCGGCGCTGAAGCCTCTGACGACGCGTCCCGCATTGAAGGTCTCATTGAAGAGCGTGCTCTGGCAAAGAAGGCGAAGAATTTTGCGCGTGCGGATGAAATCCGCAAGTCGCTCCTCGCAGAGGGCATCGAGCTCCAGGACGGGGCAGCAGGAACGACCTGGCGCCGCATTTGAAGCCTGCGCCGCTGAGATACAAACCCAACAAAGATGACGGAGAAGAGTGGGATGGCCAAGAAGGTTTTTCTCGAATTTGAGCATGATATTGAAGCGCTTGAAAAGAAGATCGACGACCTTCGTGAGCTTGACGAAAGCGAAGCGGGGCATGCGGTTTCCGTAGCTAGTGAAATCGCTTCGCTTCAGGCTAAGGAAGACGAGCTTGTCAAGAAGATCTACGCTGAGCTGACTCCCTGGCAGTGCTCGCTTGTGGCTCGCCATCCTCAGCGCCCTTACACGCTCGACTATATCGATGCGATCTTTACGGATTTCCATGAACTCCACGGAGACCGTGCTTTTGCCGATGATGAAGCGATCGTTGGCGGTCTGGCACGTCTGGCCGACATCAACGTTGTGGTGATCGGCAACCAAAAGGGCCGCACGCTCAAAGAGCGCAGCCGCCGCAATTTCGGCATGGCTAAGCCCGAGGGCTACCGCAAGGCTCTGCGTCTCATGAAGCTTGCCGAGAAGTTCGATCTCCCGGTCGTAACTTTCGTTGATACTCCGGGTGCCTACCCAGGCATCGACGCCGAGCAGCGCGGACAGTCTGAGGCCATTGGCCGCAATCTCTTTGAAATGGCCGGACTGAAGGTTCCGGTGCTGACCTGCATCATCGGTGAAGGCGGCTCCGGCGGTGCGCTGGCACTGGCTGTCGCAGACATGGTGATGATGCTGCAGTACGCCACCTATTCGGTGATTTCTCCGGAAGGCTGTGCGTCTATTCTCTGGAAGGATGCTGCACAGGCGCCGCGTGCGGCTGAAGCGCTCGCGCTGACAGCAGATCGCTTAAGCCAATTCGGACTGGTTGCCCGAGTCATTTCCGAGCCGCTCGGCGGCGCTCATCGCGATCCGAAATTGATGGCTACGAGTCTGCGTCAGGTTTTAATCGACGAACTGCGGGCGCTCCTGAAACTTCCGCTCAATACGTTGATGGAGCGTCGTTCAGAACGTCTGCGCCGTATGGGAGATTTCGAGGTGGTTGGGGAGCCCGCAACAGCAGCCAAGTCTGACGAGGTTGAGGATGCTCATGAGGTCAATGCCGCGAAGTAGTCAATAAGATTTGCGGTTCTGACAGAGGATATGTAGAATTCAACGCTCGATTCACCGCGAAGTTGAATTCAGGAAGGATGGCAGAGCGGTTTAATGCACCGGTCTTGAAAACCGGCGGAGCTAATAACTCCCGAGAGTTCGAATCTCTCTCCTTCCGCCACGCACGATAAGAATCGTTGCCGTGCGAATAAAAACGAATGCATACGATCAGCCTGAAGCTCCTACTGCCTCAGGCTTTTTTATTCTGTATCGCTTGAAGTGGTATGGATTTTTTGGACACATACAGAGTCCAAACCATGCACATAACGCACGAAATGAGACAGCAAGCCTGCGAAGGGCTTTTTTCTTCAATCCCTGCATTCATACACATCGGTGTGTATGATAGGGTTCGTAACTTTTAGGAGGCGATATGACAAGCGCTCAATTGAACAAGTTACTTAAAGCCAAAGCCCACGGGTGGGTTCAACGCAGTCAAGCAGGTTCTCACATTACCTTCAAAAATGGAGGTGTGCCGCACCTGATTACAGTCACTCATCCGCGACGCGATTTAAAGATCTGCATTCTTAATGACTCTAACAATGCTGGGTTTTAAATAACCATATCGCTTCTTTATGAAGGAGTTCCAGATGAAATACGTGATTGTGATCGAGCCCGGTTCGCAAGAGAATCCGGACTTCGGCGTGATCATTCCAGATCTTCCAGGTTGTTATTCTCAAGGTGATGATCTTGATGAGGCGATCAAAAACGCCCATGAGGCCGCGTGTCTTTGGATCGATACCGCTCTGGATGAAGGTATGCAGTTACCTCATGCATCCACTTTTTCCGAGCTCCAAAAGGGGCATCCGGAATGGGCTGGGTGGTTGTGGTCTGTTGTTGACATCGATCTCAGTAGGGAAGGCGACAAGGCGGAGCGGATCAATATCACCATTCCTCGTCGAATTCTTCGGCGTCTGGATACACTCGCGCAGAAGTCCGGCGATACTCGATCAGGATATATCGCGAGGATGGTAATGCAGGCTGGTATGGGGTAACCTATTGCCACACATCAGGTGCCTCATAAGCTTGTCAGCCTGATGTCCAAACAACCTAAACTCCCAAATAACTAGACCCAAGCTACAATGCCGCGATTAAAAAGGTCCTGCACGAGCGACAGATAACCCCAGTGCCAGTCGTCGTTTTCGAAGTACGGCACATAGGTGACATCAGTAACGAGGAGGTGCATCGGCCGAACAGCTTGGAACTCACGGTTGAGCAGGTTATCCGGCAGCTGCTGCCGGGTTGCCTTGCCGGCGCAAGGCTTCGCCTTGCGCACCTGGCGGATGCGTGCAGTCAAGCCGCGGCGGCTCATGACTCTCTGCAGCGCAGTCTCGCAAACCTCTATGCCGTAACGCTTATGCAGGACGGCACCCATGCGGCGTCGGCCAATTGTGAAGAAGCATGAGTTTTGAACCTCAGAAATCTTCTCAGCCAACTCATCTGTTTAGATTTGCGCCGGCGTCGTCTTCTGTGACGCGTAAAAAGTGCTGCGGGGCAGGTCCATCAATCGACAGGCGTGAGCGACGCTAAGGCCTTTCTCGTGAGTTCTAACTGTCGCTGCAATTCTTTTTTTTGAGCTCGTCTTTACAGCCTTCAATGGCAACCTCCAGAATGGATTCCGCACAGATCAGGCGGCCTCGTGCGTCCTGCATCTCTTTGAGGAGAGCCTTCCGTTCTGCAAGCGTTAAGGGACGATCGGCAGGAATGTCGGAGAGTTTTTCGATGGCCATTCTGAAAGTTCCAAGGCTGGTTTCTGGTTTGACGTCCCAGAATAGGATGCGCTTGGGGCGCAGCTGCTCGGGGAGTTTAGCAACTGTGCGGCGGATCTTTTGGAACAATGTGGCCGGTCTCACGCCAAACTGCTTAGCAACATCGCTGTAGCCAATGAGGTAATGCTCGAACCAGTAATTGACGGCGCTTTGGAGCAGTTCAGGCCGGCGTGTGACCCAAGGCTTGTCGACCCAATCGAAAAAACCGTGCTGGATATAAATAGCCCAGTCTCGGATCGAACCAACGGAAACACCCAGCTCACTGCCAGTTCCTTCTTCGGGGTGAAATGCAAAAGCCCTTCACAGGCTTGCTGTCTCATTTCTTGCGTTATGTGCATGGTGTGGACTCTGTATGTGTCCAAAAAATCCATACCACTTCACACTTCAGAAAAAAAAAGCCCGCGGTGCTTTGGCATCGCGGGCTGGAACAACAATCGGACGCGGCATGCTTGCATTAGTAATGACGACCCGCTAAGCGGACGGACATTCCAATACAGCCCCTCGGAAGCGCCCGATGTCGACGCACGCCTTGCCGACTCAAGTGAGTCGGAAGGAGGAATTGATCCAATAAGAATTCTAGGCACTTTCAACTAGTGCACCATAAGGATAATCCCTGCTGAAAACGTATTCAGTGCAAAGTATGGAGCTGTTCAATTGTTCATTGAGCTTAGTGAAAACGACGATCGGTAAGGTATTTTGCGTTTTCTTGTTTTCGGCGTGATTCACTGAGGAGTAGAGAGAGACATTCGGGTTAACGATTGATTATCGAATTCCGTAGCAAAGAAAGATCCAAATGCCGTGGTGTGCAAGGAGTTTAGAAGGATTCAGGAGGTGATTTTTGAGCACGACGCGCCTGTCAAGACCTCTTTAGGTGGAGGCGGAGGTCAAACTGACCTGTTATAGTTGAAGGCAATTTAAAAAAATCAAATACAACATATGGTTGTAAAAATTTAACTTTATAACTATAGATTGTATTTATTGTTGAATAAGATTGTTTTGGGGATGTGCGTAATGACTGAATCTCTCCCTCTGCATCTCATCAAGCGTGATGGAGCCGTGCGGGACTTTGATGCGGAAAAAATTGTGCAGGCAGTAGTCAAAGCGGGGCTGGCCACGCAGGAATTCGATGCTGCACGAGCGCGTGAGATTGTTCAGACATATGTGTTGCCTCGTCTCATGAAGCACGATGCTGCACGCACTCCCACGATCGAATGGGTACAAGATGCTGTTGAGCACGGACTCTACGAAGCGGGGTGTTTCCCAACGCTGCGTGCTTATATCGTCTATCGCGAATCACGGGCGAAGGCTCGTGATGCGAAGAAGAGCTGGGTCAATGTTGAAAGCTCAATCAACGAATATTTGGATCGACAGGATTGGCGCGTTCATGCCAATGCCAATCAGGGCTACTCACTGGGCGGTCTCATACTGAATGTTGCCGGCAAAGTTGTAGCCAACTATTGGCTCAATTTTGTCTATCCGCCGGAAGTGGGACGTGCGCATCGAGAGGCCGATATTCACGTACACGATCTTGATATGCTCTCGGGCTACTGTGCCGGTTGGTCGCTTAGGACGCTTCTTCAGGAAGGTCTGAACGGCGTGGCGGGCAAGATTGAAGCTGATCCTCCGAAGCATCTCTCTTCTGCAACGGGACAGATCGTCAATTTTTTGGGGACCATGCAGAATGAATGGGCTGGTGCACAGGCATTTTCATCATTTGACACATATTTAGCACCTTTTGTAAAGGTAGATAACTTAACTTATCGTGAAGTGAAGAAGTGTATCGAAGCATTTATCTATGGTGTCAATACACCAAGCCGTTGGGGAACGCAGGCACCATTTTCTAATATTACTTTGGATTGGACGGTACCTGCCGATCTTGCAGAACTGCCTGCTATCGTTGGCGGTAAGGAAATGGATTTCAAATATAAGGATTGTAAAAAAGAGATGGATATGGTCAATCGTGCATTCTTAGAGATCATGATTGAGGGAGATGCCAATGGTCGTGGATTCCAGTATCCAATCCCTACCTATTCGATTACAAAAGACTTTGACTGGTCAGATACAGAAAATAACCGTCTGCTCTTTGAAATGACAGCAAAATACGGTACACCATACTTCTCTAACTATATCAATAGTGATATGGAGCCAAGTGATGTGCGTTCTATGTGCTGTAGATTGCGTCTTGACTTACGTGAACTTCGTAAGAAATCCGGTGGATTCTTTGGCGCCGGTGAAAGCACAGGATCTGTGGGTGTTGTTACCATCAATATGCCGCGTATTGCATATCTTGCAAAAGATGAGGCAGACTTTTATGCACGCTTAGATCGTATGATGGATATTGCAGCAAGATCTTTAAAAATCAAGCGAGGCGTTATTACAAAGCTTTTGGACGAAGGTTTGTACCCATATACAAAGCGTTATCTTGGAACATTTGATAACCATTTCTCAACCATTGGTCTGATTGGTATGAATGAGGTGGGATTAAATGCAAAATGGCTTGGCATGGATTTGACACACGAAGAGACACAGCAGTTTACAAAGGATGTATTAAATCATATGCGTGAGCGTCTTTCTGATTATCAGGAAGCATATGGTGATTTGTATAACCTTGAGGCAACACCAGCAGAGTCTACCACATACCGTCTGGCAAAACATGATGTGGCACAGTTCCCGGATATTAAGACGGCTGGATATGAGGGAGATACACCATTTTATACCAATAGTTCACATTTGCCAGTGGAATATACATCAGATATTTTTGATGCTTTGGATATTCAGGATGATTTACAGACATTATATACATCAGGAACGGTATTCCATGCGTTCTTAGGTGAAAAGTTAGATGGTTGGGAATCAGCAGCAAAACTGGTTCGTACCATTGCTCAGAATTATAAATTACCTTATTATACATTATCTCCGACCTACTCTGTATGTAAGGAACATGGATATATTGCAGGAGAACATTTCACCTGTCCACATTGTGGCGCTAAGGCAGAAGTTTACTCAAGAATTACTGGTTACTATCGTCCGGTACAGAACTGGAACGAAGGTAAAACACAGGAATATAAGAACAGAAAGCTTTATGATATCAAGCATTCCGTTTTGAAAAAACCTGCAAAGAGTCTGGTGACCATCACGGAAGATGATGTAAAGATTGAACCGCTTCATAGCGTAAAGTATCTGTTTACAACAAAAACATGTCCAAATTGTGCTATGGCAAAAGAAATCCTAAAGGGACAGGAATATATTGTAATTGACGCAGAAGAAAATGAAGAGTTAACAAGACAGTATGGTGTTATGCAGGCACCGACGCTGGTTGTAGTAGATGGTAATCACACGAAGAAATATGTGAATGCATCGAATATTCAAAAATTTGTAGATGATGCACTGGTAAAATAATCGTGCATTAGAGACGTTGCTTCAGATGGAAGCAACGTTTCTGTATGTATATAGGGAAAGGAGAATAGAAGATGGGAATTCTGATTAAAAATGGACATCTTATAAATCCGCCGACAAAGACGGATGAAGTCATGGATTTGTATGTAAAAGAGGATCGTATAGAAAAAATAGGAAAAGAACTGACAGCAACTGCAGAAGATCAGGTGATTGATGCGACAGGATGTTATGTATTTCCTGGATTTATTGACTTACACGTACATCTGCGTGATCCGGGATTGACGGAAAAAGAGGATATTGAGACGGGCTCGCGCGCAGCTGCACATGGTGGCTATACGACGATTGTTGCCATGCCGAATACAAAACCGGTAGCAGATTGCCCGGAAGTGATTCGCTATGTACACGATAAAGCAAAAAAAGTTGGATTGACACATGTACTTCAGGTGGGAAGTGTCACAAAAGGAATGGAAGGAAAAGAACTTTCTGATCTTACCGGTATGATTGAGGCAGGAATTCCGGCTATTTCGGAAGATGGAAAGAGTGTCATGGATTCTGGTCTGTACCGTGAGGCTATGAAGATTGTAGCAAAAGCAGGAATTCCGGTGCTTGCGCATTGCGAAGATATCAATCTGGTGCAGGGGGGCGTTATCAATCAGGGAAACCGTTCGAAAGAATTGGGCGTAAATGGTATCTCCAATGCCGTGGAAAACGTGATTGTTGCCAGAGATATTATGTTGGCGGAAGAGACAGGCGCTACCCTTCATTTGTGTCATTGCTCGACAAAAGAATCGGTTGAGCTGGTTCGCGACGCAAAGAAAAAGGAAATTAAGGTCAGTGGTGAAGTGTGTCCACATCATTTTACTTTGACAGAGGACGATATTGTTGCAGGAGATGCAAATTATAAGATGAATCCGCCGCTTCGTGCCAAAGAAGATGTGGAAGCCTTAAAAATAGGATTGCGTGATGGCATTATGGAAGTGATTTCTACAGACCATGCACCACATACGGCAGAGGAAAAGAAAAAAGATTTAAACCATGCGCCATTTGGTATTGTAGGAACGGAAACAGCAGCAGCCCTTACGTATACAGAACTGGTGCAAAAAGGATATCTCGATCCGATGGGAATGGCTGAAAAAATGAGTACTAATCCAGCGCGGATTCTTGGTATTGATAAGGGAGATATCAGCGAAGGTCATATTGCAGATATTGTAATTTTTGATCCGAGAGCATCTTATGAGATTCATGCAAAAGATTTTGCAAGCAAAGGAAAAAACACGCCATTTGAGGGCAGAGAAGTTACAGGGCGTGTTGTGACAACAATTTTAGACGGACAGGTTGTATATCGCGCGTAGGTAGTTTATGATGAAAAAAGAAAAAAACGAGTGAGGGTAACGATATGATTAACAAGTTAAACGAAAAAATCAAAAAAACAGGAGCACCGATTGTTGTAGGATTAGATCCGATGCTTTCTTATTTGCCAAGCCAGCTTCTTAGTGCAGCTGTTGCAGAAAAAGGAGAAAGTCTGGAAGCTGTTGCAGATGCTATTTTCGCATATAACAAGGCAATCGTAGATGCTACGTATGATCTGATTCCAGCAGTAAAGCCACAGATTGCGATGTATGAACAGTTTGGATTGCCGGGATTGGAAGCATTCAAAAAGACCATAGATTACTGTCATGAGAAAGATCTTGTGGTTATTGGAGATGTGAAGCGAGGAGATATTGGCTCAACTTCCGCAGCATATGCTACCGCACATCTTGGAAAGGTGTCTGTTGGAAGCAAAATGCTCACACCATTTGATGAGGACTTTGCAACGGTAAACCCATACCTTGGCAGTGATGGAATTGACCCATTTGTTAAGGTTTGTAAGGAAGAAAAGAAGGGTATTTTTGTACTTGTTAAGACATCCAATCCGTCAAGTGGAGAATTTCAGGATCGCGTCATTACAGATGACAATGGAAAGCAAAGACCGCTATATGAATTCGTTGGTCAGATGGTGGATAAATGGGGTAGTGATTGCATGGGGGATGACTACAGCTATGTAGGTGCCGTTGTAGGTGCAACATATCCCAAAATGGGTAAAGTTTTACGTGAATTGATGCCAAAATCATACATTTTAGTACCAGGTTATGGCGCACAAGGCGGTAAGGGTGCTGATTTGGTACACTTCTTTGACAAGGATGGTTTAGGTGCAATCGTGAACTCTTCACGCGGCATTATTGCAGCATACAAGCAGGAACAATATCAGGCAAAGGGTATTACAGAAGAAAACTTTGCGGATGCAAGCCGTATGGCAGTAGAAGCAATGATTGAAGATATTAAAACAGCATTAAACTAACAAGGGGATAAAACGATGGCAAAAGTGCAGGAAATGGCAATTGTATTAGAACAAAGAATTTTGGCAGAAGGCGTTTACAGCATGTGGCTGTCAACGAGCATCGCAAAGGAAGCAGTCCCGGGACAATTTGTATCACTTTATTGTGAAGAACATAGTCGTCTGCTTCCAAGACCAATCAGTATTTGTGAGATTGATAAAGAACGTAGTGCGATTCGTCTGGTATATCGTTTGGCGGGAGAGGGAACAAAAGAATTTTCTGCTTTACAGACAGATGATGAAGTGAAGATTTTAGGACCTTTGGGAAATGGCTTTCCGCTGGAAGGAGAACACCCAATTGTCATTGGAGGTGGTATTGGTGTGCCTCCAATGTTGGAATTGGCAAAATCTTTATCTGCAAAGGCAACGATTGTTTTAGGCTATCGTGATGAGCAACTATTTTTAAAGGAGCAGTTTGAAGATTACGGTCAGTTGGAAATTGCCACGGATAATGGGGCTGTTGGCGTGCACGGAACGGTGGTGGATGTATTAGAACAGAAGCAGATTACCGGTGACGTGATTTATGCTTGTGGACCGAAACCGATGCTTGCAGCAGTGAAGCGCTATGCAATGGAACATGAGATCAAATGCTATGTTTCTATGGAAGAGCGCATGGCGTGTGGTATCGGGGCATGTCTTGGATGTGTATGCCAGACAAAAGAGGAAGATGCGCATTCACATGTACATAACACAAGAGTATGTAAAGATGGCCCAGTCTTTTTGGCAGAGGAGGTGGAACTCTAATGAATACACAGGTGACATTAGCAGACGTTACATTAAAAAATCCAGTGATGGTAGCCTCTGGTACATTCGGTTCCGGGGAAGAATATAGCGAATTCGTAGATTTGAACCGTTTGGGCGCAGTTGTAACCAAAGGTGTGGCAAATGTGCCATGGCCGGGCAATCCTACGCCGCGTGTAGCAGAAGTAAGAAGTGGTATGTTAAATGCCATTGGTCTGCAGAATCCGGGGATTGATGTATTTTGCGAGCGCGATTTGCCATTTCTGGAGCAATACGATACAAAGGTAATTGTCAATGTCTGTGGAAAAACAACAGCAGATTACCTTGATGTTGTGGAACGTCTTTCAGATGAAAAACGTGTCGATATGCTGGAAATCAATATTTCCTGCCCAAATGTAAAAGAAGGCGGAATTGCTTTTGGTCAGGATCCAAAAGCGGTAGAGACCATTACACGAGAGATAAAAAAGGTTGCAAAACAGCCGGTAATTATGAAACTCAGCCCGAATGTGACGGATATTACGGAGATGGCGCGTGCAGCAGAAGCGGGCGGCACGGATGTGTTATCCCTGATCAATACATTGACAGGAATGAAAATTGATATCAATCGTCAGACATTTGCCCTTGCAAATAAGACTGGCGGTATGTCTGGTCCGGCAGTACACCCAATTGCTGTGCGCATGGTGTATCAGGTGGCACAGGCGGTAAAAGTACCATTGATTGGTATGGGTGGTATTGAGACCGCAGAAGATGCAATTGAGATGATTTTGGCAGGCGCAAGCGCTGTCTCTGTTGGTACGGCAAACTTCTATCATCCGACGGCAACAATGGACATTGCAAAAGGCATCGAAAAATATATGGAGCGTATGCACGTTGCAGAAATCACCGATTTGATTGGAGCAGTGCATTAGGGAGCCAGAGTATTTATGGATCGTTTTTTTAACACAAAAGTAGCGGTGCAATCTGCAAGAATTCTTAGTATGGTTCTTTTGATAGTGCATGCGTGGTTTATTTTTTACTTTGATGCGCTAGGTGTATGGCAGATGCGTGATTTAAACGTTATAAGTGTGCTGGTTTATACCTGTTGCTTTTGGATTATTCGGAGAGAAAAAATTGACTGGTTTATCGGTATTGTTGGAACGGAAGTTCTGGTGCACATGTTGATTTCGACGTATTATATAGGCACCGAGTGCGGGCTGCAATTTACGCTGTTAGGTATGCCAATTGTATTTTTTTATACAGATTATTTTTCGCTGAAATTGCGCGCACGAGGAGCACATGGTACAGTATATAGCATCATTTATATGATAAGTTATATCTGCATTGAACTTTTTGCGAGATATCATGCGCCTATTTATCAGCTGCCGGAATGGGTTAATTTTTACACCCGATTATCTGTACTTATTATGACATTTGCAAGTGCAATTTTATTGGCTTATGTGATGACCAGATATGCGTATACCATGGAAAAAAATCTGCGGGAACTCGCGCAGACAGATGCATTGACGGGGCTTATGGACCGGTATGGTATGCAGGATCATCTTCGGACAGAAATCAGAGAGAAGCATGCAGCAGAGTGTTGGATTTTGTTACTTACATTGGATAATTATGAGGAAATCCGGGAAACCTATGGTCATGCGGCTTCCGATCAGGCGTTGATTGAAATGGCAAACTGCCTGCAAAAGGAAATGCCAAATTGCCGGTGTGCCAGATGGGATAGCAATGTATTTGTTCTGGAGGGAAGAAATCAGCAAAATGAGCAAAATCAAGAATTGAGGCTTATGGGCGCCATGCAAAAGATTCATGTCAAAGAACTGATGGTAGATGCGTCATTACAGATATCCGGTGGTGTGGCAACGTATGAGGACGGCATGGAATTAGAACAGTTCATAGAATCTGCAGAACAAAAATTACACCTTGCAAAATATAATGGTGGAAATCAGGTGGTGCGATAATGAAACAACAGGAAATCATAATACGGGAAGCAACCGTTGCAGATGCAGAGACACTCTGCGAAATCTATGCGTATTATGTAGAACATACAGCAATCACATTTGAAACGCAGGCGCCTTCGGTAGCAGAATTTACGGAACGCATCTGTGCGATTCAGGAGTGGTATCCTTATTTTGTGGCAGAATGTCAGGGTGAAATTTTAGGATATGCATATGCGCATCGGTATCACGAAAGAGCTGCGTTTGGCTGGGATGTGGAAACGACTATTTATGTTCGTCAGGATAAAAAAAGAGCAGGCTTGGGAAAACTTTTGTACGAAGCGCTAGAAACAGCATTAAAAAAACAGGGCGTTGTAAATTGTTATGCCCTTGTGGCAGAGCCGGAGCAGGAAGATGAGTATCTGACGCGGGACAGCATACATTTTCATGAAAAAATGGGGTATACGATCGCTGGTACGCTTCACTTTAGCGGCTATAAGTTTAACCGTTGGTATCATATGACAACGTTGGAAAAATTTATCGGAGAGCATGAATCCAAAATGGAAGCCATCAAGCCTTATAAGGCGGTCAGGTAAAAAGTGTCCTCTCTCGTATAGGATATTGAGTATGCAAAAAAAGAAAATAAAACTTCTATCTATCATCATTATAATTGCTTTCGCGGTGCTTTTGGTCGGAGGTATATCCTGTGGCAGATATTGCACCAGCCAAAAGAAAGAAGCTGAAAAAATAGAGAAGGAAAAGGAAGCACAGGAAGACAAAGAAAATGTAAAAGCAGCGGAAAAGAGTGCAGAACAAGACGATACAGAAGAACAGACGACAACAAAAAAAGAGCAGACAGTGGAGGAACCTGCAGATACAGATTTTGTGAAAATTACAGATTATATTCCGGATATCGTCATAGACCTCAAGTATGCCACAACAGATAATTTTACCGGAACCGTTATCTATGATTTTAAGGATGCCTATTTGCGCTATGGAACAGTAAAAAAACTTGCAGTGGCGCAGGAAAAATTCAAATCTATGGGATATTACATAAAAATCTGGGATGCATATCGCCCATTTGCAGCGCAGGAAAAGCTATGGCAGGTATGTCCAAATCCACGCTATGTTGCCAACCCGGCGAATGGTATGAAAGCACATAATCTTGGTGGAACGATTGATATGACACTTGTGACGTTTGATAGAAATGAAGTGGAAATGCCGACGGCATTTGACGATTTTTCGCTCCGGGCAGATCGCGATTACAGTGATGTATCGGAAACGGCGGCGGAAAATGTCAGAATGATGGAAGGCGTGATGACGGAATGCGGCTTCCGTGGTTACGCAGGAGAATGGTGGGACTATTCCGATACAACAGCTTATGAAGCCTATGATTTCGAACCATAATTTCATAATTCTAAACTTTTCTTTAGAAAAAATCCCTTTAGCACATTAGGAAACTGCGTTATAATGATTTCATGTTGTTTCAATAAATAGGGGGTATAAATAATGAAAGAACAGGAAATCAAAGACATTTTAGAGAAACAAAGGGAATTCTTTCGGAGTGGGAAGACAATATCCGTAGAATTTCGCTTAAGACAACTGGAAAAGTTGAGAAAATCCATGGTCGCACATGAAGACGATTTGACAGAGGCCTTGAAAAAAGACCTTGGAAAAAGTCATATGGAGAGTATCATGTGTGAGGTTGGACTGACGATGTCAGAATTGACCTGGATGCAAAAACATTTGCGAAAGCTTGCAGGAGAAAAGAGAGTACATACACCACTTGGACAGTTTGCTGCCAGAAGTTTTCGCTCACCATCGCCGTATGGAACTGTGTTGATTATGAGTCCATGGAACTATCCGGTACTGTTGACATTGGATCCGCTGATTGATGCAATTGCGGCAGGAAATACGGTTGTGGTAAAACCGAGTGCCTATGCACCAAATACATTTACTACAATGAAAACCATCATTGAGGAATGTTTCCCAAAGAAGTATGTTGCAGTTGTGGATGGAGGAAGAGCAGAAAACCAGGCACTGTTACAGCAGCATTTTGATATGATTTTCTTCACTGGCGGAAAGACGGTTGGACGTGAGGTACTGCGTCATGCGGCAGAATATCTGACACCGGTTACACTGGAGCTTGGTGGAAAGAGCCCATGTATTGTAGATGAGACAGCAAACATTGAACTTGCAGCCAAAAGAATTGTATTTGGTAAATACTTAAACTGTGGACAGACATGTGTTGCACCAGATTACATTCTTTGTGATAAAAAGATACACGACAAATTACTGAGTGCTATTTTAACGGAAATCGACAAGCAGTTTGGTGAAGAACCATTAAAGAATCCGGATTATGGAAAAATCATCAATGAGAAGCATTTTAAGCGTATTTTAGGCTTGATCAATCCGGATAAACTTGTTCGCGGAGGACAGTCGGATGAAGCAGCCTTGCGTATTGCACCAACGGTATTAGATGGTGTTACATGGAATGATGCTGTGATGGGAGAAGAAATCTTTGGACCATTACTTCCTATCATTACGTTTGATTGTCTGGATGAGGTCATTGATACCGTAGAATCCCATCCACATCCATTGGCATTCTATTTCTTTAGTGAGAGCAAGACAGCACAAAAGAAGATGTTGGATCGCTGCCGCTTTGGTGGTGGATGTATCAATGACACCATTATTCATCTTGCGACAAGTGAAATGTCATTTGGTGGTGTTGGAGAGAGTGGTATGGGTGGTTACCATGGAGAAGCCGGCTTCGAGACATTCAGCCATTACAGAAGTATCGTGGATAAGAAGACGTGGATGGATTTGCCGGTCCGTTATCAGAAATATACAGAAAAGAAAGAAAAAATATTGCGCAGATTCCTGTAAATATAAGAGGTTGAATGGTAGGAAGAAAGATATGAGAAAAGGTACTGCGAGATCCATTTTAATGCTAGGGATTTTTTACTTTGTATTTCTTGGTGCAGAGTATTATTTTGATAATATGATGGCCTTTGTGACAGATGCAGATGGCGTAGTATTAGCACAGAGCTATGTGTTAGGTAGTAGTGTGCTGGGATTTCTGCTGTATGCACCAATGGAAAAAATGATACCGGCAAAGATAAAGCGGCTGTTTTGGAGCGTGAGCAGTGCAGCCGTGATTCTGATGTTCTTTTTTATCAAGATTCATAGCGGCTATGGACACACACTGCGCGCCGGGTTGTTTTTTTTGTTGCTTGGGTATTTTGGAAGTGGTGTGCATTATTTGGTGGCGCAGGCTTTTACGGCAGAAATTGAGACAGAAAAATCGCATTTGGCACGGACAGTAGGCTGTGCCTATGCATTTGGGATTTTATTACAGTTTATCAATAACAATTGTATTTCATCCGTAGCAGTGCAGGTGGTGTTCTTATGTCTGGCTTTTGCTGTTATGGAAGGCTTATTTATGGTAAAAGCACAGCAGGTCGAAGAGCAAGGAGAAACGCATCCGGTCATAGAAACTGATGGTGCTGCACGAAAGACTGGTATGTTGTTGATTTTTATAGTCGCTCTCATGACATTTATTTTTGCAACATTAGATAACGCGGTGACATTGGTACATGCTGGTGGAGGTGCGGATATTGGACAATGGCCGAGACTTTTACTTGCGTGCAGTGGTTTGCTTGCAGGATTTTTATATGATATCAAAAAAGGCGCTTACCAGAACATTATCATGTATTGCGTGATGATGCTTTCAACGATTTGCGTGGTTGTGATCACGTGCGGTGGACCATTTCTATTGGGATTGGTTGTATTTTATCTGTCAGCTGGTTTCTTTTCCATCTATTTTGCCAGCAGTTTTATGCGTCTTTCGTATGTAATGAAAGAGGGAAAGCTGTGGGCTGGACTGGGGCGTGCTGTCAACAATCTGTGTGCGGTGGGAACGGCTTCGATGTCACTGACACTTTTACATTCGCCAACTTATGTCACCATTGTCATTGCGCTTGTGTTATTTGCCATTACAAGTGTTTTGATTTTTGTATACCAGAGAGCTGGGGATCAAATGCGATGGAAACAGGAAAATGCAATTTTATCGCAGGAAGCACAGAAAACAGAAAAGATATTAGAAACACATAAGAAAAACGAAGAGGAATGGCTTGCACTTTTTGCGCAGGAATTCTCCTTAACACCACGTGAAGTGGAAGTGCTTTCGTGTATGCTTCATTCAGAAGATAATGTGACAGAGATGGCGACGCAGCTTGCTATTTCACGAGCAGCATTGTACCGTCATATTTCGAATATGAATGAGAAAACAAATACCAAGGCAAGAATTGGTTTGCTCCAATTTTATTATGCCTGGATGCAGGAAAAATAAAGGATTTTGACGATTTGAGACATATGTCAACTCCCATATTACGACCGCATATGCTAGAATTTTACCCATCATTAAGTAGTAAATACGATGTTGGAGGGTGAGCGTATGCGACGACGTAATGTGGGAGTTTTTTGTTGTTTACTCTGCCTTGTACTGGCATGTTCTACCATGCTATTTGGATGCGGCAAAGCAAAACAGGAAGAACAAAAGAGTGCGACAGATCAGAAAACAGAAAAGACGGTTGAACCGGAAGAAACAGGAGATGATGTGGCAGCACTTTTAAAGAATGCGAAGTATGTGGCTGTGATTCATGTAAAAATTAATCCTGAATTTAACATTTATCTTGATAAAGATGAAAATGTCGTGGCATTAGAATGCCTGAATGCAGATGCAAAGGATGCATATGGCAAGAAATCGTTTGCCGGGAAAACACTAGACGAGACATTACAGACGGTGGTTTCTATTGCAGCAGAGGAAGGCTACATGAAAGAAGATCAGACGGTAGCACTTACCATCACAGAATGTACGACCGATTTGAATGCTACTGAGTTACAGACGAAAATGGATAGTGTCGTAACGGAAGCGGCAAAGGAACAGGATATCACAGTTACGACAGCAATGGATATGAGTGAAGCAGTCAGGACAGCACAAAAAGAGGCGGGATTGATCAAACAAGCATGTTCAAACTGTAATGGCATCGGAGATTGTCCGGATTGTGATGGCGGTCGCATGACGTGTCCTGCCTGTGGTGGTGATGGTATTGAGGAGTGTGGTAACTGCTTTGGTACCGGATTGGATCATGGAAATACCTGTACTTTTTGTGGTGGCGCAAAGATACACACCTGTACACATTGCGGTGGTGTTGGAACAGCGATGGATTGTCCTGTGTGCGGCGGCAGTTTTAAGTGCGTTGTCTGTGGTGGCAGCGGTACACTTTAAAGTGGGATGTATGTAAGAAGAAAACAGTACATAGATAAAAAGCGACAAAAGGAGGAAGACAACATGAAAAAAACAAAAGGAAGGATGCGTGGAATCTTATCACTGGTCTTAGCAATGCTCTTGACGGTAACGATGATTCCGGCACAAAAAGTATTGGCGGAGGGAGAATCGGCAGGAAGTACGGCAGAAAACACGGGGAATCTGGAGTTTCAATATAAAGATACGGCACTGGGATTTGGTTATGTACAGTGGAAAGACAATGCTGGAACTTGGCATACGCAGCAGGAAAATGGTACAGTGACAGCAACTGCTGTAAGAATAAAGTATGACCATAGTGGACAATTAGAACCTGGAGCAGGTCTGTATCTGGATGGAGACAATATCCTGAAAGATAAGGTAAACAAAACGGCTTTAGAATCAGAGGCAGGACTTGCATTGGCACCAGATAAGAATTATGCATTTCAACATATTGCTTTTATCGCAGCGGGTGGTTCCGGCGGCGAAGAACAACCACCACAGCCACCAGCATCACAGGGAATTGAACTTATCTTAGAAGGCAATGCAAGAGATAAATTTGATGAAATGATTGCTACAGGAAATGATGCCAACAATATTTATGTGAAGGTCAATGACGCAGCATCTTATCAGAAAATCAGCGAGTTGACACAGGGAAATACACCTCAGGTTACCGTTTCTCAGGATGGACGTTATCAGTTTGACAAATCTGTGACAAAAGTTTCTCTCTATGTAAAATACGATACGAACTATATGGTTCAGTTTATGCCAGATGCAGCGGGCATGGGCTTTAGCGAAAATGCACCGCTTGTTTTGGATGGCTCTGGCTCACAGCATATCCAGATTGATAAAAAGGTCAACACGATCACATGGGCGTATGACGATGTGCGTTATGGCAAAGATGCTTATTTGGAGCATGGAACAGCAGAAATTATTGCAGTAAACGGAACACCGGTTGCAAAACTTCCGATGGATCCGGATAATTTTGCAACAAATGCAGGAAATAAAGATGGCGGACATTTTGCAGCAGTCCCTGGTGCTAAGATTACCATTAAGCTGACACCGGATTATGGTTATCAGTTATCGGGTGTGCAGTTAAATGGCGGCGCTACGTTAGAGGCACAAAAAGATGTATCTACGTTTACATTTACCATGCCGGATACGAGCGTTCACTTCAAAGGTATTTTTACAAAATCAGAAGATGCCGTAGTGACAACGGGAAATACAGTCAAAAATGCAGCAATTGCAAATGGTGCCAATGCTGCAAACAGTGGAAATCTGGAGTTGAAGGTTTCGGATAACACAGAGTATAACACAGCAGCAGCCACAGCGCTTGTTTCTGATGCTGTAGCAGCGGAGGCAGTAGACCTTTCTTTGAACCAGGTAGTCAGCAAAGGAAATGGCACCAATTGGGAAACAGGAATTACGGAATTTGAAAAACCAATCACATTATCTTTGGCATTGAAGGATTATGATGCCAATTATGATTATACGGTAGTGAGAAACCACAATGGAAAACTGACAGCACTTGATACAACAGCAATCAACGGAACGGTTTCTTTTGCAACCAATCAGTTCTCTACCTATGTTATTGTAAAGAAAGAAAAGAGTAAGACACCGGTTTATAGTACACAGGCTACTGCCGGCGCAGGTGCACCACAGACAACATTTTCACAGACGACAAAGGAACTGTTAGATGCCATTGGTCTGACCGCGGCAGAAAAGAAAGCAATTGCAAATGGCGCAAATGCAAATGTTGTGTTAAATGTAAATGTTAAGACATTGACAGAGAAAGAAGCAAAATTAATCGAAAGTGTCATTGGCAAGAATAAGATGGCAGAAACATATGACATCAATCTTTTGCTTCAGATTGCAGGCTTAGCGGATCGGAATATCACAGATCCAAGCAGTGCAATCGGTATAACCATCACAATCCCGGATAAATTTATTAACACAGATACCAGTGTGAAGAGAGTTTATCGCATGGTTCGTATTCATGATGGAAAAGCAACGGTAATTGACGGAACGTTTGATGCGAATACAAAACAATTTACATTTGCAACGGATGGATTTTCCACCTATGTATTGGTATATGAAGATGTGGCTGCAACTACAACAACCCCAGCAACGACATCGCCAAAGACAAACGATACTTCATTACCTATCGCATGGCTTCTGCTTTTAGGTGCCGGGCTTTGCGGATGCATGGCAGTAACGCTCGTAAAAAAGAAAACGAAATAAACAGTACATATGGTTGTAACAATATAGAACGGAAGAAGAGGAAGGTTGTTTGGGTAATTGAATAGTGATTAAAGAATGGCACTCTCGGGTAGATACTCGAGAGTGTTTTTTGATGCAATAGGGGAGAACGTATTGGAAAAGTTGAATTGTGCGCCCAGCCAATTAATCTAGAGTGTTTCATCACAGATATATTAGATAAGTTTATTTTCATAATATGCATAGTAATAAAATATACTGTGAGTTATCTAAAGCGAGGAGACTTATTATAATTAAATTACAAATTATAATCTGCAAAGATACAACTTTAGAAAGGGGACATGATATCTTGCTTTATCTACAAGAACTAAGAGAAATGAATGTAGATGAGCAAGAAACACAAAAATATGGAAAGGATTAGATTCAACAAAGACTGGACATTTAAAAATGATATAACGGGGGGAGATGAAATAAAAGTGACGCTTCCTCATGACGCAATGCAGACAGAGAAACGCCTTCAAAACATGAAGAACGGTGCAGCGGCGGGATTCTTTCCCGGGGGAAGGGATTTATATCTCAAAAAATTTT
>OIWO01001056.1_pt1 | contig 25249 bp, 29 predicted proteins | sample 1587641 | NCBI WGS metagenome assembly OIWO01 (sample SAMEA3888924, study PRJEB22519) | human gut metagenome | biome: human gut; feature: human-associated habitat; material: faeces | place: Denmark | collected 2010
GGGGGCAGGCGCAGGTTCGGGAGCCGGCGGGGGGGGCGCTTCCTCCTCGTCCTCGTCTCCCAGGCCCAGTCCGCGCAGCAGCTCCTTGGCAAGCGATACGCTCATCACGTTCATAAACTCGCTCTCAAGGGCGTTCTCGATCTTGAGCGCGAAGCGCACGACCACAATATCTTCCACACCCTGCGGCAGATGCGTCCTCTTGAATTCATCAAGATCCTTCAGCTCGAATGGCTCCGGTGTGGAGATATTGACCGGATAGCCGAGGAAGTCCGACAGGGCGGTCGCCGCCGCGCCCATCATCTGATTCATCACCTCGCACACGGCGCTGATGGTCAGATCATCAAGCTCAAACTCTTCCTCCGGCGTCTCGGTGCCCATAAGGATATCAACGATGACCTTGATGTCGCTCTTGCGCAGCAGCATGATGTTGCTGCCCTCAAGCCCCTCTACATACTTGATCTCCACGCCCATCGCGGGCTCAAGCTTGCCGATGGTGAAATCCTTGACTGCCACGACGGAAACCGTAGGTGTCGTGATGTCCACACGGTGATCGAGCATATTCGATACGGCCGTTGCCGAGGAGCCAAGGCTGATGTTCATCATTTCCCCAATGGCATCTATTTCCATTGGGTTAAACAGTTCTTTCTCCATTCGCCTATTCACTCCTTTGTTCGGCCTGATAGCACACGTTGTCTATCTTCACAGCCATATTTTTCTTATGTGTTCCGATTTTTCCGGTAAACCAGTGATAACCGCCGATGTCGAGGTAGATCGACGAATCCTTCGTGCAGCCGAGGTCGATTACATCTCCGACATTGAGGTGGTATACGTCATTGAGCGAGAGCCTCGTCTCTCCGAGGATCGAGACGATCTCAAGGCTGGAATCGCGGAGCTTATCAAAGATCTCCTCTGATTTGTCCTCCGTGGTCAGCTTGCGGGTGGGATTCTCCCGGCTGATCTCCGCAAAGATATTCGTCAGCATCTCACCCGGCAGACAAATACTCATGCGCCCCGCGATATTGGGGAACTGCATTTTCATGTCCACGATAACAACGATCTCGTCCAAACCGATGATCTGGCTGAGCGTTGGGTTGACATCTGTTTTGCTGTATGCAAATTCAATGGGAATGTAATTCTCCCAGCTGCCGCCCATCACGGAGACCATATCGCTCACGAGGTTCTCGTAAAGCTGAAGCTCCAGATCTGTGTAGGTATAATCCACCGGAAGCGATTCGTCCGATGTGCCCTCGCCGCCCATCATCCGGTCCATCATGCTCAGGGCCGTCGGCGTGGAGAGATAGAACAGGAGCGGAACGTCCTGCTCCTTATTCTTCACCGTCACATTCACCAGCGCCAGCACGTCGCTCTCTGTCAAGGCGTTGGAAAATTCATAGTATCGCTGCTCCTCGATGCTCTCCACGGTGATCTCGCAGTTGGCGCGCAGCCGCGCGTTGAGGCGCGAGTTGATGATGCGCGAATAATTGTCGAAAATGCCGTTGAGCATTTTGATGCGGTCCTTGGTGAATTTCCTCGGACTGCTGAAGTCATATTTTCGGTATTTCTTTTCCTGCTCCGCCGCAGGCTCGTTCAGATCCTTCTCTCCGCTTTGCACCGCGTGGAGCAAGGCGTCGATCTGACTTTGTGATAATACTTCTGCCATGCAAATCCCTCATACTCTGCCGAGAGGATATACCCACACCCTCCCAACAGCTTCAAAGTGCCATTGTGTGGCCGTATCCTCAGGTTTCAAACTGCTGGATGCCGTTTTTCAGCTCCTCTTCAATGTTCCGCCCGCTGACGATCATCTCTACGCGGCGGTTTTTCGCCCGTCCCTCGCTGGTGCTGTTGTCCGCAATGGGCCGCCACTGGCCAATGCCCTCGCTCACGAGCCGCGCGGGGTCAAGGGTGGAGTGCTCCTGCACATAAATGACAACATTGGTGGCACGCTGGCTGGCGAGGGTGCGATCCTTTTTCGGGTTGTTGATGGCGTTGGGGTCGGCTTGCGCCGTGTGGCCCAGCACCCGCACCTCGTCGATGGCATCGGACGCCGCACTGAGCATTTCGCTCACCGAGTCCAGCACTGGGAGGCTCTCCTCCCGCAGCACGGGGCTGTCTCCGTCGAAAAATACAGACTGGTTGAAGGCGATGAACACCTTGCCGTCGCCGCGGGTGACGGAGATCTCACCCTGCGTCCCCTGCTGCGAGGAGACATATTCCTTCAGCTTCTCGTAAAGGTCGTCGATCTGCGCGTCCACCTGCGCCTGATCCATCTTCAGCATGCCCTCGCCCTGCTCGGGGTCGGCGCTGGGACCGTCTCCGCCCAACGTTGCCGTGGGCGTTTCCACCGCGTTGGGGTTGAAGCTCATCACGACGGCCTTATATTTTTCCTCGCTGATGGTGGACATGGAATAGAGCAGCACGAAAAAGCAAAGCAGGAGCGTCACCATGTCGCCATAGGTGTCCATCCAGTTTGCACCGCCGCCGCCCTTTGACTTTTTTTTCAAGCTACTTCCTCCATTCCCCGAGGCACGCCTCGGGTATGTGTTATTCCTCTTCGCCGCCCTTGTCGGCGCCCTTGCCCTTTCCGGTGCCCTCCCGCTGCTTCTGCGCCATATAGGTCAGCAGACGGTCACGCAGGAACTTGGGGTTCTCGCCCGCCTGAATGGACATGATGCCCTCCACAATGATCATCTTGCAGAGGACCTCCTCCTCGTCGCGGTTGCGCAGCAGCGTGGCGATGGGGCCGAATACCATGTGCGCGAGGATACAGCCGTAGAGCGTGGTGATCAGCGCCGTGCCCATGTCCGAGCCGATGTTGGAGGCACCGTCGCCGTCCAGACTCATGCCCTTGAGCATATTGATAAGGCCCACCAGCGTACCCAGCATACCGAAGGCCGGGGCCACGGAAGAGGCTTTATCGTACATGGCCGCTGCGTCCTCGTGGCGGGCGGACATACACTCGATGTCGTTTTCCAAAATACTCCGCACCTTGTCCTGATCGTAGGCGTCCACGATGAGCATGATGGCCTGCTTGAAGAAGGGGTCTTCTTGACTGTTGGCCTTCTCCTCCAGCGCCAGCAGACCATTTTTACGGGCGATCTGGGCGAGATCCACCAGCTGGTCGATGTACTTGCCGGGGTCGTAGAGCTTGTTGTTCAGGATGATCTTAAAGTGCTTGGGCATCGCCTTGAGCATCTTCCCCGGGAAGCTGGCCACAACGATGAAGATCGTACATCCGATGACGATGAGGATACTGGCCGGGTCAAAGAAGTTTATGAGATTCTTAAAATTGATGGTGATCGGCGGTGCGGCGCCCAGCTTGACGCTGGTGACCATACCGAAGATACAGACCAAAGCGGCACCAACCAGACCGATAATATAATTTAGGTTCATATTCTCTCGCTCCCCTTGGCCGGAGCACTCTTCCCTCCTGTTGTTCTTTTCTTTTTATCTGTTCAACGCTTGTCCGTCACCGTGATCTCACGGTGAATGTCCTGGACCTTGGCGTTGTAATTCGCAATTTTATCAATGATCTCCTCCACGCTCTCGCGCACAAGGAAGAAATCGTGGTTCATCATGGTGATCTTCACCTCGGGAATGCTCTCGATGCACTCGATCTGCGTGTGGTTCAGCAGAAATTTCTCTTGATTTCTTTTTGTTAAAAGGATCATGGCACTCTCGCTTTCCCGCGGGGCGGCGGGACGGCTGCACGTCCCGTCGCCCGCGTATCGTTATAAATTAGGTTCGCTGCTTACCGCTTCATGTTCACCAGCTCTTCGAGCATGGAGTCCGTCACGGTGATGATGCGGGTGTTGGCCTGATAGCCCCGCTGGGTGGTGATCATTTCGGAGATCTCGGTGGCGAGATCCACATTGGAGCCCTCCAGACCGCCGGTGTAGAGGGTGGTGGAGCCGGCGGAGCCGATGGCCGCGTCACGGTTGTAGGCAAAATCCTGGTCATTGTCCTTGTTGTCAAGGGAGCCGTTGACATAGGTGATGCCCAGATCCGCGGCCACGCCGCCCAGCATGGTGATCTTCAGATCGCCGGCGCCGTCGCTGCAAGAGTAATAGGACTCGCCCTCGTGGGTCACGCCGTCGGGGTTGGTGGGGTTGCCCACGGCCAGATAGCCGATGGTGACAACCGTGTCCGTATCCTTCACGGTGCCGGAAATGCGGCCGCTCTTGGTGTCGATGCTGATGCTGTCCAATGAGGCGAAGGGCAGCTCCACCTCTGCTGATGCATCATCGTCCGGCTTCTCGTGTCCCACGGCGTCCTTCAGCGCGATGTACTTGCCATCCTTATCCTTTTCCACCGCGTACTTAATCGTCTTGCCGTCCACCTTGGGCAGGCGGATGGGCACCAGCTGGTCGCTGATCTGTGGGTTGCCATCCTTGTCCACGCCGGTGTTCATAAAGCCGTAGACGGGGTTGCCCTTGCCGTCCACCAGATAGCCGTCTGCGCCGAAGCGGAAGTCGCCCACCCGGGTGAGCTTCAAGGCCTTGAAGCTGTCGGGGTTCGTGCCCGTGATGGACGCAGCAGTGGTCTTGTTGCCCACCAGGAAGAAGCCGTCGCCATAGAGCATACAGTCCATGGTGTTGCCGGGAGAATAGTTGCCCGTGGTCATGTTCAGATCGATGCTGGACACCTGAGAGCCGTAGCCGATCTGAGAGGGGTTCTTACTGCCGGTGGTGGTGGTGCCGTCCGAGCCGCCGCTGTACATGGTGTACAGCGCGTCACGGAAAACCGTGCGCTGGGATTTATAGCCGTTTGTATTGACGTTGGCGATGTTGTTGCCCACCACATTCAGCTTGCTCATGTGGGTTTTCAGGCCCGCGATCGCCGCATACATTGCTCCGGTCATATCTTCTGCTGATCTCCTTTCGGTTCTGACGCCGCGCCGCGCGCCATCAATCGGACGGTGCGCGACAGCCTCCGTAAACCGGTCCTGCTGTCTGTTATCATAATATTACAGGAACACGGCGCCGTCAATATTTGTGAATACGCTTTCTTTCATTTCTTCCTGTGTAATGGCGGTGATGACCTTGGCATTGGGCACATTGATGATAAACGCCTTTTCCGCGTCCATGGCCAAAATGTTGGTCGCGCCCTTGGCCTGTGCCCGGATCATACTGCCCTTGAGCTGGTCGATCAGGTTGGGGGTGATCTCAATGCCCCGCTGCTCAGCCCGCGAGATCGCGTGCTTGGAGAATGCGACCTCCCTCGTCTGCTCGCTCCGCTGCAGCTCCTGTTGCAGCGCCGCGTGGAAATCGCCGCCCTGCCGCGTTTGCTGCCCGGACCGTACCGGCTCTTGTGGGGCGATCACGCCGCCATATATCCGGTTGACCATAGGTTCCTTCCTTTCTTACAGTTCCGGTTCCTCCGTTTTGGGTTCCTCCGGCTGGGTTTCGTCCGGCTTGTCCACCTTCGGCGGCGTCTCGCCCGGTTTGGTCTCCTCCGGCTTTTCCACCTTGGGAGGCAGGGTGCCTACCGCCAGAATTTCGCTGAGGGGGTAGTACTTGTCGCCCACGAACACCACCTGGCTGCCGTTGTAGGTGCCGGTGCCGGTGACGGTGCCAACGACCTCCTGGAGCTTGCCGTCGCTGTCGTACTGGCCCACGGTGACCTGCTTGCCCACGAGAGACGCGGCGTAGCTCATCACGGAGGCGTCCGTCATGTTCACCAGCGCCTGCACCATCTGCATCTGCACCATCTGGTTGAGCATATCCGAGGTGTCCGCCGTCTGGTCAATGCTCTGGTTGGTCAACTCCGCTACCATCAGCTTGAGGAAGGAGGTCATATCCAGCCCCATGCTGTCGCTTTTCGACTTCACCTTCAGGTCCGCGGGAAGCTGATTTCCGGAGCCGATGGAGCCGAGGTTGGAAATATCGCCCATATAGCTGCCCATTGTTTCACTTCCTTTCTCTTAGGAGACTTCTTCCGCCGGGATCAGTCCCAGCCGAAGCTGATGCAGGAAATCCTGTCCGCTGTGGCGGCTGCTCTGCCGCTGTTCCTGCTGGTGATGCTGCTGTCCGCCGTTCTGACGGCCATCGTCAAAGCTCTGACGGGGGGCCTCCTGTTCACGGGGCAGCTCGACCTTGACCTCCTGCTGGGTCTCGCGGCCAAGAAGTGTCTGCAAGCTGGCCATGTCCTTTTCCAGAAGGCTCTGGGTGCGGGTGCTTTCGGCGTGAAGGATCACGTGCAGCGCGCCCTCGTCGCTCCAGCGCATTTCCACCCGGATGCGGCCCAACTCGGCGGGCTGTAATTGCAGCTCCAACCGGTTCTCGCCCCGGTCGATGGCCTGGGTCAGCGTGTCGCCAAGATCCTTGAGCTCCACCCCGTTCTCCACGGTCGGCTCTGCCTGGTACACCTCGCCTACCTTGACGGGTACGGCCTTGATGTCCCGGAATACCGGCTGGGGCTCCACGTCGGCCTGCTCGGTGCGGGTCTCCGCGTGTAGCTCCTCCATCGGCAGCTCGCTGCCACGGCTCTCGCCGCTGTCAGCCTTGCCCGTTTCGGTCTGGGGCGCGTCCTGCGTCAGTTCCACGGCCTGCAGCTGCGGGGTCTCCTGCGCTGCCGGGGCCTCTGTTTCCACATCAAGGGTTGGGGCCACGCTCTGCTGGGGCGCCTGCTCCGTCTGAATGGGCACAAGTTCCATCGCCGCGCCGCTCTTCTGAACCTCCGGCTGGACGTCCTGCACGATCACGACAGGATTCTGGGCCAGCGCCATTGCTGCCAGCAGCATCTGCTGCTCCAGTCCGTCCAGATCGACGGTTGGTTCGGCCTCCGCCGTGTCAGCGGCCTTCACCGTGTTCTGCGCCGTTCCGGCGGTTTTGTCCGCCGTCTGGCGGTCACGCAGCATGGTGCCGAAGTCCTTGGCGTTTTCGTCCTTCCCGGTTCGATTCCCGGATTCGGCTCGCTGGGATTTCCCCGCCGTGACCATCTGCATCATGCTGAGCACCGCCTGATTCATCTGTTCCATGTTCGTTTTCCTCCTTTCTATTTGAGCATGTATATTCCAAAACGGCGGTCACCCGCCGGATCGGACTCTTTTTTATTACGCCTGCTGCCGCGCCCGGACGGCGCTGATGAATTCCTCCACCGCAAGCTCCTCGCTTTTGGAGAACGCCTTGTTGTACTCGCCCAGCTTTTTCTCCTTCAGCTTTTCAAGGGAGGCCGTTTCCTTTCTAGCCTCCACCACCGCCTGACGCTTTTCCTCCGCCTGCTCCTGAAGCTGCTTGAGCTGCTTCTCGCCTTCCTCGATCTCCCGCTCGAAGGCCCGCAGGCGGCCCTGATAGGCCAGCGCCTCAAGGATGGCAAGGCCCGCCCCGCAGGCCGCGGTGTACTCCGCGCCGCAGTCCCGGTACGCCTGCCGGAGCGCCTCAAGGGTCTCCTCCTGCTCCCGCACACGGGCCAGCGCCGCGCTGTATTCACTTTGCAGGGAATCCTCGATCTGCTGCTTGTAGGCCAGCACGGTATTCAGGGGAAATCGGAATTTCTGCATAGCTTTCCTTCCTATTCAGTCTCTCAGGCAAGGATGGCGCGCATCTGCTCGATGCACTGGTCATAGGTGAACGACTCGTCCACCTCCTGGGTGAGAAAGCCGTTGACCGCGTCGATTTTAGAGAGGGCGAAGTCCAGCTTTCGGTTGCTGCCCGGCTTGTAAGCGCCGATGGCGATCAAGTCCGCGTTTTTTTCATAAACGCTCAAAATATCCCGGATGCGGGAGGCCAGCTGCCGGTGCTCCGGAGAAACGATTTCGTTCATCAGACGGGAAATACTGGCGCTCACGTCGATAGCGGGATAATGGTTGCTGTTGGCCAAGGCCCGGGAGAGGACGATGTGGCCGTCCAAAATGCCGCGCACGGTGTCGGCGATGGGCTCGTTGGTATCGTCGCCTTCCACCAGCACGGTATAAACGCCGGTGATGGAGCCACGCTCAAAGTTGCCGCTGCGCTCAAGGAGCTTGGGCAGCTCCGCGTAGATGGAGGGCGTGTAGCCTCGCGCCACCGGCGGCTCTCCCACCGCCAGACCGATCTCTCGCTGGGCCATGGCGAAACGGGTCAGGGAATCCATCATCAGCAAAACATGGCAGCCCTGATCCCGGAAATATTCCGCGATGCCGGTGGCCACGCCGGGGCACTTCATTCGCAGCATGGCGGGCTGATCCGAGGTGGCCACCACCAGAACGGAGCGGCGCATACCCTCCTCGCCCAGATCCTTCTGCACAAATTCCAGCACCTCCCGGCCTCGCTCGCCTACCAGCGCGATGACGTTGATGTCCGCCTGCACGTTCTTGGCGATCATGCCCATGAGGGTGCTCTTGCCCACGCCGGAGCCGGCGAAGATGCCGATACGCTGACCCTTGCCGATGGTCAGCATCCCGTCGATGGCCTTCACGCCGAAGTCCATCCGCTCCCGGATGGGGGGGCGGTCAAGGGGGTTGATCTGCTTGCCGCTGACGCAGAAAAGCTCTCCGTCGGAAAAGTCCCCCCGGCCATCGATGGGCTGGCCCAGGGCGTTGATGATCCGGCCCCGCAGGAACTCGCCCATTTTCAGCGTCAGCTGGCGGCCGGTGTTGCGCACGAAATTGCCGGCGGAAATGCCGCTCATGTCGGCGTAGGGCATCAGCAGGATGCGGTCGTTCTTAAAGCCCACCACCTCGGCGTTGATCTGCTTGCCGGTCTCGCCGTTGTAAATGCGGCAGATGTCGCCCACGGCGGCGTGGCCGCCGGAGGCCTCGATGGACATACCCACGATGTTTTCGATCTTGCCGGTGAGGCTGTAAGTCTGCGCGTTATAAACCTGTCGAATCATATTGCGGAACACGCCCCGGCCCGCCTCCTCTGATTTCAAACTTCTGCTGCGGCGCGTCCGCCGGAACGTCGGCGACTATGCCGCGGATATTGCTTAACTGGGTAGACGCGCTGGCGTCAATGATCTCGTCGGGCATTTCGATGATGCAGGTGCCCGACTCGTCGTCCGCCACCGGCACGATCCGCACCTGATCGGAAAGGGATGCCAGCGCCGCCGCCAGGGGCGGCGAGATGGGCTGGAGCCGCTTGGCGTCACATTCTGCCAGATAGATACGCACCCATTCCCGGCGCTTGCGCTTGTCGATGGCCGTGTGGATCATCTTTCCAATGACCTCGGAGCTGCTTTTCAGGCTGACGCTGACCACCTTTTCCGCCACCGCGATGGCAAGGTCCCGCATCTCGTCCACATTCCGCTCCAGTTGCTGCTCCAGCGCGTCGCTGGCGCGCTCCAAAAACCGGCTGACCTCGGCGGACAGGGCGTCGCAGCGCTCCTGATAGCGCTGGCGGCCCTCTGCCTCGGCCTTGGCCGCGCCGTCCTTCTCCCCTTCGGAGAAGCCTGCGTCGTAGCCCTCCTTGCGGGCCTGCTCCCGCAGCTCCGCGAGCTGCTGCTCCGCCTCCCGCTTCGCCTGCTCCCGAATGGCCTCCGCCTGACGCTTGGCGTCCCGCAGGAGCCGGTCGGCCTGTACCTCGGCGTAACGGAGGGTATCCGTGCTTTCAGACGGCTCCTCCGACAGCGCCGCTTCCTCCTCCGGCAGAGGCTCCGCGTCCTCAGCAGTCTCGGAGGAAGGCATCTGCGGCTCGTCGGTCAAAAGCTCCGCCGCCTCAGTGAACTGATACGGCTCCGCTTTCGGATGGGCAATGTATTTCCATAGGTTAGGCAATGATATCGTCCTTTCCGCCCTTCATGATGACAATAACACCCTTTTCCTCCAGGTCGCGGATAACATCCACGATCCTCTGCTGCGCCTCCTCCACGTCGCGCATACGGACATTGGTGGTGATCTCCAGATCGTCCTTGATGTTCTGCACCATACGGGTAGACATATTGCTGAACAGCTTGTTGGCCACATCGGAATTGGCGGACTTGAGGGAGAGCACCACGTCTCTCGGGTCGCAATCCCGCAGGAAGCGCTGCACGTCGCGGTCGCCCATGGTGATGATGTCCTCGAAGACGAACATCCGCTTGCGGATCTCGTCCGCGAGAACCTGATCGCGACCAGAGAGGCCGTCGAAGATGTTCTTCTCGCTGGCGCGGTCGATGTTGTTCATAATGGCGGCCACATAGTCGATGCCGCCGACCTTGACATTGGCGCTGGTGATGATGCTGGAAAACTTCTTGCTCATCTCTGCCTCAACGATTTTGATCGCGTCAGGCGAGACGCTTTCGATCCTCGCAATATTCTCAACCACCTGAACCTGCTTGCTCTCTTCAAGCTGGGCCACCACGCCGGCAGCCTTTTCCGCCTCCACATAGGAGAGCACCAGCGCAATAGTCTGGGGCCGCTCGTTTTGCAGCGCGGAATAGAGGGACTTGACATCGGCCTTGTTCATGAAGGCAAATTCACGGTTTTTGAGCGTCCTTGTCACCTTGTTCAAGAGGTCGTCGGCCGCCTGCTCACCGTAGGCCTTTTCCAAAACGGAACGCGCATACTCCAGCCCTCCCTCTGTGACGGCCTTATTGGTCATGCACATTTGGGTAAACTCAGTGAGTACATCCTCGGTCTGCTCAGCGTTCAGATAGCCGAGCCGCGCGACCTCAAGCGTGAGCTGCTCCACGTCCTCCGGGTCCATGTACTTATAGAGGTTGGAGGCCTTTTCCGCACCCAGTGCGATGATCACCGCCGCCGCCTTCTGCGGACCGGTCAGCTCCGGCAGGGGCTTCTTGGGACTCTTCTGTTGTACCGCCTGCGCGGGTGCCGCTGCCTCACTCATTGTCATCGCCCCCTCTCATCCAACCGCGGATCAGCTGCGCGGCAAGCTCGGGATTGTCGCTCACAAACTGCCGTACCTCCTTACGCAGCTCCATGCTCTTTTCGGTCTGGAGGGTCATCACGTCGGCGCCCTCAGTCGGTGCCGCTGCCTGCGGCAAGCCGGCAGAGGCAAGCAGCTCGTCGAGCTCCCTGTCCTTCTCGGCCTTATTTTTCCGCTTCTTGCGGATCCGCAGGATCACGATCAGCAGGATCAGGAACAGCAGCAGTCCACCCGCCGCCGCGCAGAGCATCCACGCCGGCACCGGGATACCGGTATTCGGCAGGATGACCTCCGGCGAGTAGAATTTGTTCGTAACAACAGAGATCTTGTCGGAAAGATTTTCCTTTCCGGTGGCGGGGTCCACGGTGCCGACAATGCCGGCGGCCCGGGCCACATGGGTGCGGATGGTGTCCGCGTCCATGTCGCCGGCGGCATCCGCGTTGACGCTGACGGCCACCGTGCAGTCCTTCAAATAGCCCGCCGTGTAGATGACGGAGGTCTCCGTCCACGGGTTATCGTAGTCGGTCTGGCCGCTGCCGCTGATCTCTACCTCCGTACCGTCGGTATCGGTCTTTTTCTCCACATATTCCGGCAGGTCGCTGTTGGTGGTGGAGCCCACCACGCCGCCAGCGCCGTCCTTATTGGGGCGGCCCGCATAATACTCATAAATTCGAGAGCCGATGATACCCTTGCCGTCGGTGCTGCCGTCCTGCGCCCACTCCGGGAGCTGCACGTCCCGGGAGTTCACCGTGCGCTGGCTGACCTCCACTTGGCAGTTCACGCTCACTCGGACATTGTCCTCGCCGAAAAACGGCGTGAGCGCCTGCAAGACGTCAGTACGGATCTTATTCTGGTATTCCTCCTCCAGCTGCAGCTTGAGGGCGGAGGAATCGCTGTTGGAATATTCGTCGGTGGCGGTGTAGGTGTTGCCCATCGTGTCGGTGATGACCACAGAGCCGATCTTCAGCCCCTGCACGGCGTGGGCGACCAGATTTCGGATGGCCTCGGCCTGCTGGCTCGACAGCTTCGCCGCGCCGTTCATGGTCACCTGCACCGCGGCCGTGGCATCCACCACGTTTCCGCTGTCCAGCACGTAGCCACGGTCCTCGCCCCGGGTGATGAACACCTTGGCGTCCTTCACATTGTCGAAATTGCGAATGACGTTGCTGATGCTCTCCTGTAAAAACAGGAGATAGGCGTTGTTGCGCTCCGACTCCGTGGAGAGAGAGCCAACATGGTCATAATAGGTCGAATAGGCATAGCCGGACTGGGGGTAGCCCTCCATCACCAGCCGTGCCTTCAGCGCGTCTTCCTTCCCCTTGGGAACCAGAATGGTATCGTTATTCTCAACTTTATAATCCGTGATCCCCTGTCCCTCCAGGAAGGACAGAATGGACGACGCCTCGCTGGGACTCACGCCCGTAAACAACACGCTGTAGGGCTTATTGTTCAGCGCGAAGGCCAGCGCGGCGGCCAGCACGACCACAACGATGCCGATGATAATGTACGCTTTTTTCGACACCTTTTTCAGGCGTTCCTTCGTCGTTTCCCAAAGCTTCTTTATCTTCTCGCTCAACCGGGGTTGCCTCCTCCATCAATGCTCACGACGGACGCGGCGAAATTCGCCGCGTCCGCTATATCCCGTTACAGGCTGATCCTCGTCAACTCAGAATAGGCGTCCAGCGCCTTATTGCGCAACTGTACCAGCAGGCTCACCGCGATCTCGTTCTTAGTCGAGGCGATGGTCAGCGCGGCGGGATTGTCCAGCTGACCGGTGGCAAGGAGATATTGCGCCTGTGTTTTTTCCGCGTCCGTCTGGCGGACATTTTCAATGGCAGAACGGAAGATGTTGCCGAAAGCGCCCTGCTCTCCCGAAGCGTCGACCTTTTCCGCGCTCCGCGCCTCAGGGACAATACTCGTGATCTGTTCAATAGGCGTGATCATATGCTAATTCCTCCTGTTCCGGCGTCAGCCGCCGATCTCAAGGCCCTTGGCGATCACGCTTTTCAGCGTGTTGAACGCCGTGACGTTGGCCGAATACGCCTGCGTTGCCGCCATGGCGTCCGTGATCTCCTTGACCGTGTCCACATTGGGCATTTCCACATAGCCCTCCTCGTTGGCATCGGGGTGGGTCGGGTCGTAGACCAGCTTCAGGGTCGGGTCGTCCACGATCTGCGTCACCCGAACGCCGCCGGCGTTGGCGCCGTTGTCCCGGTTCGCCACCGCCTTGCCCGCCGCCTTCGCCATGGCGCTGCGGAAGTCCTCCCGCCCGGACTGGGCCTCAAACACCACCATCTTGCGGCGGTAGGCCCCGCCATCGTTTTCCGTGCGGGTGGTGGTGGAATTGGTAATATTCTCGGACACCACGTCCAGCCGAAGCTGCTGGGCGGTCAGTCCGGAACCGATGATATTGATCGAGCTTAAAAAGGCCATTGTGTCTCTCTCCTTTTATTCTCCGTTACGCGCCGGTCATCCCTGGATCGCGGCTTTGAGTACGGTCAGGTCGCTGTTGATGGATTTCATCACATATTGTAACTGATAAGCGTTGCGGATCATTTCCACGCTCTGCTCGGTAACATTCACGCCGTTGTCGTCCATACGGGTGGACACCGGCTTCTCCTTCACGGAATATTCCGCGGAGCGGATCGCCGCGCGGGTCTCCTTTCGGGGACAATCCTTTTCCTGCGCCCGCTGAAGCTTTTCCCGCAGGATTTCCTCAAAGGTGACCACCTTGGGCTTATAGTTGGGGGTCTCTGCGTTGCTGATATTGTCTAAAATGGCCGCCTGCTTGGCCCACAGGAATTCCATGGACTTCTCCATCATCAGGAACGAGTTGCTTGACAAAAGTTCCATCCGTTTCCCCTCCGTTTTTGGTACTTTTACCCTGTATTTTCCCCAAAATATCTCAGAAGTCTACACAGTTCGACAAATTCGCCAAAATATATTATATTATACATTGCGATTGCGGGGATTTCAAGTAGAATTTCTCTTCCACATCGTCTTTCAGCCTCCCTTGTTTCAAAATTGCGGCAAAAAACTCTTAATTTTAGGAAAATTTGGGCTCGTCCCGCATTTTCTTCCCCCGCCATGTTTTTCTCCCTAATAAAAATCCCCCGGCCCAGCCGGGGGTTTTTCATAGACGGGTACAACCCTTTGATACTAGCTTACACGTCACGTCGTGTGAGTACGATCTGCCAGCCGCGAAGGTTCTGTTACTTGCTACCCGTTAACGGGTTCAAAAGTTCCCCATCGTCAACTGTTCTCCAGCTTTGTCTTCATCTAGCTGGTGGCGGATATACTCTTCTATTTTCTTTGCATTTTTGCCTGCCGTATCTACATAGTATCCTCGGCACCAAAATTCCCGATTTCGGTACTTATATCGCAACTCTGGATACTTCTCATAAATCATCAGGCTACTTTTCCCTTTCAGATATCCCATAAAACTGGAGATTGCTACTTTGGGTGGAATTTCCACCAGCATATGGACATGATCCGGGCATACTTCTGCTTCAATAATACGGATTTTCTTCCAATTACATAGCGTGCGCAGTATTGCCCCTATTTCTCGCCGCTTTTCTCCATAGAATACCTTTCTTCTGTACTTTGGCGCAAATACAATATGGTATTTGCAATTCCACCGCGTATGCGTTAAACTATTTACGTCGTTCATTGGATGACCTCCCTTTGCTATTTTTAGTGCAGTTGGCAGACCGCACTTTTATTATAGCAAAGGGAGTTTTAATGTCTGCATCATCGCCATAAGGCTTCTTTTGAACCACTCGCCTAGCGAGTGGTTTTCTTCATACAAAAAAAGAAAGAGCCTTTCGGCTCCTTCTTTTCAAGCGTAGGTATCAATGAGCTGTCCCTTTTGGACGACCGGTGGTGTGGCCGGCAGCATATTGAGCAGCTCCTGTGCAGCAAGTTCCTGGGTATCCATGACCTTTTTGGTCACTGCAATCGAATATTCCGCGGCAAGCTGCGCGGACTTCATATCCATCGCAGCACCGGCGATCGCTTCCATCATACCGATCTCTCCTCTTCTGTCTCACCGTTTGGTTTCATGAAAAGCGCTCCGTGCTCCGTCATGCCGTCCAGCAGCGCCAGCAGCGCCTTGGGATCGGATTCTTCCTTGGCGGAATCCCGATTGGCCGCTCTGGCGGCCACCAGCTCGCTTCTCAGAATGGACACCTCCGGCGGGGCCGAGATGGCCAGCCGCACGCGCTCGCCGTCCACCGACGCCACCGTGATAGAAATGTCCTCGCCGATGAGCAGCGTTTCTCCGCGCTTGCGTTGCAGGATCAGCATTTCTCCGCCCCCTCGCGTTTAAACTCTGAGAGCGGGTGGCGCATCCCGTAGCGATCCGTTTCCAGAATGATCTGACGGGCCTCGCCGCTCCGGGGATCCACCACCACTGGGCACTTGAGATTGACCGTGCTGGCGGAGACGGGGTTCTTCACCGCGCAAAGCACATAAAAGCACAGCTTTGAGATGTCCTCCGCGCCGAACTGCTCCAGCTCCGCCGCGCTCAGCTCCGGGCTGTACTCTCCGTCCAAAGAGAAGGGGTCCAGCAGCACAAAGGCCAGCGGGCCGGTGGCGGTGCTTTGCAGGCAGAGCATCGTCCCGCCGCTCCCCTCGAAGGGAAGGAGCAAAAAGCTCCGCTCCTCCTCAAAGCCGAACAACCCGTTGGGGAAGGTCAGCGCTTGGGACGGCTCATAGTCGATCTCGCCGAAATACTTGGTCTGAAGCTTCATGTTGCTCCTCTTCTCAATCAGGCGTGTACGTCCACCGGCTCATAATCCGGGTCGGAGGACGGCGGAACATAGATCGGCCCGCCGATGTACTTGATGATCACGTCGGGACGCTGCTTCACGGAGATCTCAATGTCGCCGGGGACGAACTCGAAGTTCCCCTTGGACTGTCTCCAGTCAAAATTCAGCTTATCCATCTCAAAGCGAATGTTCATCTCGCCGGGATCGCAGGTGATTTCCGGGCCGACGGTGGGCAGAAACTGAATTCCCACGTTGGTCTTCAGATCCTTGTTCATCGCGTCCTGGGCAAACTGCGTCACCATCTCCTCGCCCACCTGGGCCTTCAGCAAGAGCTGGCCCTGCTGGGCGTAGGTAGCCGTGGCCTGATAGGCCGCCTCCTGTCCCCGCTGAGCGTTTTGCTTGGTGGCCCGCATGGGTGATGGTACGATGGAATTGCGGGCCTCAAAGGTGTCGATGTTCAAATGAATGGGTCTGCTCTTGATGCTCAGTCCGCCCTTGGCGCGGGAAATTTCCAAATCCGCCGTGGCGCGGGTGTACTCCAGCCGAGCGTGAGAGACCTTCATTTCGATCTCGATGGGTACGCTCTGTATCTCGATCAGGGGCATCATAGCCGTCACGCATCTCCTTCCAATCGTCAAAAATATTTATCCTTCACTCCGGCGTTTCGCCGGAAAAAGAAGTCAAAGCCAGGGAAATCAAGTGTTCATATAATCCATCAGACTCTGGGAGAGGATGCTGTTGCCCACCTTGAGCGAAGCATTATAGCAGTACTGCGCCCAAGCGAAGGAGGTGATGGCGTCCGCCAGGTCCACTTGCTCGATGCCCAGGATCTGCTCCTGCAAGGTGTCGGTGTTGGCCTTGAGCTGCTCCTGGTTGCTCTTGATAAAGGCGGCCTGGGTGTCCATCTCCGTGTGCTTGTCGGTCAGCTGCGAGGCGGCATCCTCGAATTTTTTGGCCAGACGGGAAAACTCCTCTTTGTCTGCCGTGCTGGCCCAATCGCCGCTGTCGGGGTCGCAGCGGCGGAGCAGCGTGCCCATCCGGTCGGCGATGGAGACGATGTTCTTGGGGTCGCCGTCTGCATCCTTGCCATAGCCGAGGAATGTGATGCCCTGAAGGCCCACGTTGGCCACGCTGGAGCCGATGATGTTGCCATTCTCGTCCTCCTGCATACCAAAGCCCAGGTCGGCGTTCTTGCGCTCATTTGCCATGTATTCCAGAGCTTCCAGCTCCTTCGGGTCCTGTGTATCCACGGGGATGCCCCGGTAGCAGAGCTTGCGGTCATCGCCCTCGCCCTGCCATTCAAAGGGGACGTTCAGGCCGTCCGCCCCGGCAAAGACGAAGTTCTCGCCGTACCGGCAGTTCATGCTCTGGACGATGCCTGTGGCCAGAGTTCGCATAGACTGGCCCAGCGCCACCGCGCCGGAGCCGATGGTGTCGCTCTTGCCCTGTAGGATCATGGCGAAGGCGGAGTCGCTCTTGCGGTTGTTCACATCCTGCACCACGGATTCCAGCGTATTCCAGGCCACCTCGTACTTGTGCTTGACGGAATCGCCCACATTGTATTGGCTGTCGGTGCGCTGGAGGGAGCGGCGCAGCTGGAAGGCCTTGGCCGCGGCGGCGGGGTCCTCAGCGAAGGAGTTGAACTGCCGCTGGGTCTGCACGGTCTCCCGGGCCTTATTCATGGTGTAGCTTGAGCGCTGTAAACTGTAGCGATAGGTTTTCAGAGTGCCGTTTGTGGTTGAACGGATCATGGGAGCGTTCCTCCTTCTTTATCAAGTGCCCGTGCCGTTGATGAGCTTATCCAGCACCGAATCGATGGTGGTCATCAGGCGGCAGGCGGCGCTATAGGATTTGGAATATTGCATGAGGTTCATGGCCTCGTCGTTGAAGTCCACGCTGGAAACGGAATCCCGGCTGGTGTCCAGCGAGACGGAGGAGGCGTAGTAGGCGTCCAGCAGCGTGGAGGTCACCTTCATATCGTTGCCCAGCACGGAGCCGATGTTGGACCACATCTCCTGGAAGGAACCGGTGAACATGGTGACATCCTTGCCCTTGGCGTCGTCTTGAATCGTGCCGGGCTTGTAGTCCTGCTTCTTTTCAAAGAGGTAGATCATGTGGTCGATGTTGCTGCTCTCCGTGGAGGGGATCTTGTCCATGGCGCTGGGCAGCTGGAAGGAGCGCACGATCTGCGGGCCTTCGGCCCACTTCGCAGAGATGGAGATGTTGGCGGCGGTAATGCCGTCCGTATCGTTCCGGTCGCCCCGGTTGCTGAACAGGGGCGCGCCCAGTTCGATGCCGCCGTTCTTTTTGAGATATTCCCCCAGCTTCTGCTGAAATTCCTCCTCGGTGGCCTTTTGGGGGTCAGCTATGCCCAGCTCCTTCGCTACCCATTCTGGAGCATTCTTCAGCGTGTCCTTCCGGTTGAGGGTGTGTATCTTGGCCGGATCGGTGGGATCCTTCAGCTCGAAAAAGCTGGGGTTGTCTCTTGTGATCTTGCCGTCGGCATCCATCGTGCCCTTGACATAATTGCCCTTCTCGTCGTAAACATAGCCCTGATTGGCATCATTCAGCGTCTGGGCAAACTGCCGCGCCAGCAGATCCAAGGACTTCTGGTAGTAGGGGATGCCCCGCTGACTGGCGGCATTGGGGTCGCGGTCGATGTCCTCCTGCGTGGAGAACTCGCCGGATCTGGTCAGCAGCTCCCGCTGGGACTGGAGCGCGCCGTAGAGGTCGTTGTCCGCCAGATCCACCGCCTTGGATTCTTTGCCGTCCTTATCCTTCATCACCGCGCCCTTGCGGTCGGTCAGGGCGGAGACGGTCAGACCGAGGTTGGGGTCGTCGATCTTGGCGGCCTGTTTCTCATCGTTGGTGACGTTTCCATTCGCGTCAAGGTATTTATTAGGGTCATGCACGGGGTCAAATTTCGGGTTGGGCTTGGGCACCTGCGTGGTGGAGAGCTGTGCGCCGTACACGCCGTCGATCAGCGTGGTGGTGTCCGTTCCGCCGGCCTTGCCGTCGGGGTTGGCATCTCCCAGCTTGATGACCAGCTTTTCCACCCACTGTCCCCCGCCGATGTCCTCGGTGGTGTAGGTCACGTCCACCTTCATGTACTGGGAGAGCTGGTCGATCAGCACGTTCCGCTCGTCCCGCAGCTCCAGGGAGTTGTCGCCGTGGATCTCGTTCTTGCGGATGGTGGCGTTCAGGTCCCGGATGTTGGTGAGGATGCCGTTGACCTTGGAAACGTCCTGCTGATAGGACGCCATGTTGTTCTTATAGACCTCCTGCAGGCGGTTGGCGTAGGCGTTGAGCTGCTTGGTCAAGGTGTCCGCCGAGGCCCGCACCTGAATGTCGTACAGGCTGTGGCCGGTCTGGTCGGAAAGCTGACGCAGCTTGGCCACCATGTCGGAGAGCTGTGCCTCGATGATGCCGAAGGCGTCGTCGCCCTTGCCCACCTCGTCCAGCACCGCCTGAATATTCTCCAAGCCGCCTAATTTGGCATCCATGCTGCCCACGTTGGCCATCTCGCCCCGATAGCGGATGTCCAAATAGGGGTCGCGGAGCTGCGTGAGGCCGGTGCACAGAACACCGTTGCCCACCCGCGAATCAAAGCTGGAATAATACCGATCCGCGCCGCTGGCGCCAAAGCTGGACTGCTCCAGCCGCTGGCGGGTGTAGCCGGTGGTATTGACGTTTGCGATATTGTTGCCCGTCACGCTCAGGCCCTTATGCGCCGCGTAGATTGCCAGGCGTGCCTGTGTGAACGAACCGAATGTACCGATGGAACCCATATCGTATCTCCTTTGTCTCTCAGGCGCGGAAGTCTGTTTTCATCGTCTCGGGCGGCTCGGCCTCCGGCGGGGCATAGCCCGGCCCGGAAACGCCCTCGGGCCCGCCGCCCAGCATATCGAGCACGTGCTCGACCTCCCGCAGGTTGCTCTCCAGCGCGTTCCGCGCCACGGCGCTGTTGGCCTGATAGACGCGGTAGCTGTCCTTCACGCCGTCCACGGCCCTTTGGGCAGCCTCCCGCCGCTCAGACGGGAAATGCGCCGGAAGGTCGGACAGGGGCACGGCGGTCAGACCCAGAGCGGCAAGAAGCTGGCCCCGCTTCTGCTCCAAGCCTCGGAATCGGAGGGCGATAGCCTGTTCCTGCCGCATGACACCGTCCAGAGCCATCAGGTCATCGCCGCACACGGCCTCGTTTTTCTTCCGCGCAAGGGCGGCGAGGCGGTCCAGCTCCTCCTTCAGCGTCTCCAGAAGGGCGATATATTCTTCAAATTGGTCTTTCATACTCGTTTGCTCCTTACGGGCGCTTATTCCCCGGCCATGTAAAGGAGCCGTCCGGCAATGGCCATGCAGTCGGGCGTATAGGTGCCCGCGCTCACCTGTGCCCGCAGCGCCTGAATGTCACCGGTCGAGTTGGCTGTGCGAACCTCGTTTGCCAGTCGGCTGACAAGGCAGCGGCGAAAATCGCTTTCACCGCCCTCGGTGGTAAATTCTGCGCTGTCATAGCTGCGTCCATCCGTTTCCCTGGCTGGTGCGCCGTGCTTTACCTCTACATAATAGGAACCCGGTGCCCTCGCAGAAGAAACGCCGCCGGTCAAAAAAGTCAGCATGAAGCCTCACATCCTTCTCTACTTGGAAATCAGAAAACAATCCATATGTTTTCTACGATACTACATTATTTATATCGGCAGTCCACCTATTAAAAATAAGAACTTTCTCCGCACTTTTCTTACAAAAAAGAAAAAACGCTGCCACGAGGCTTTTCGCGTCTCGTGGCAGCAGCTTTATCCATGTGGTTATCCGTTCTCACGCAAGCCCCTTCAAATGTCGGATGAGAACACCTGCGATGTCTTCGCAGGAGGCCTGCGTACAGACCGCACCGATGTCGTGAGCCACCATGGGCATCCCGTAGACTACGCTGGAGGCCTTGTCCTGACCAATGGTGTAGGCACCCTTTTTCCGCATGGCCAGCAGTCCGGCGGCGCCGTCCTGCCCCATGCCGGTCATGATAATGCCCACCATTTTGCACCGCACGGTCTCCGACATAGATTGGAACATGGCGTCCACCGACGGGCGGTGTCCGCTGACCTTCTCCCCCGGCACGCAGGAGAGCGTGTACCGATTTCCGATCCGCACCACCCGCGCCTGTAAGTCCGCGGGAGCCACCAGTGCAAGACCGCGGTGGATCTCGTCGCCGTTTCGCGCCTCCCGCACCTCCATTTTGCAAAGGCGGTTCAAGCGCTCGGCATACATCTTCGTAAAGCCCGGCGGCATGTGCTGCACGATGACCATACCGGGGATGTCCTCCGGCAGACGCTTCATCACCTCCAGCGTGGCCTCGGTACCGCCGGTGGAGGCACCCAGTCCGATCAGGACATTGTTCAGCGCGGGGTTGGCACCCAAGGGCGGAAAGGGCTTCGCGCCGGCTGCGTCCACAGCAGTCGGGGCGGCGGGCCGTGCCATCCGCACCTTGGCGGTGGCGGCAACGAGCACCTTCTGGGCCAGCGCCGTGATGAAGGCATCCCGATCTCCATGGTTCTGTGGTTTTTGGATAAAGTCCACCGCGCCGGCGTCCAGCGCGTCGAACACCCGAAGGTTCAAAGAGGAAACCAAAATCACGGGGACCGGGTGCTGGGGGATGTATTCCCGCAAAAACTCCGGGCCGCTCTTGCCCGGCATCTCCACATCCATAGTGACGACATCCGGCTTGAGGGCCGCGATCTTCGCCTTGGCATCCATGGTGTTGATGGCGCAGCCGATGATCTCAATGCGGGGATGGGTTGAAAGGCCCTGCGTGATCATGCTGCGAGCCACCATGGAATCATCCACCACCAGCACGCGGATCTTTTGATTGATAATAGGCATAACTTGCCTCCAGTCTCCTTTGGCTATTTCTGGAATGTTGCCGTAGCCAGTCTGCGATAGGGCGTATTGGGGCTCAGGTTCTCCGAGTAGCTGATGAGCAGATAGCCCCCGGGTACCGTAGCGTCGTAAAAACGGCGAACCAAAGCGTCCTTGGTCGGCTGGTCGAAGTAGATCATCACATTTCGGCAGAAGATCAGGTCGAACTTCCGGCGGAACGCGATGGGGTCCATCAGGTTAAAGGGCCGGAAGATCACATTGTTCCGCACGGCGGGGGCAACGGTGTAGCTGCCGTCCTTGTTGGCGGTAAAATACTTCTTCTTCCAGTCCGAAGGAATCGTGTCGGGCAGGTCGTAAACGCCCTTCTGCGCCTTAGAGAGAGCCTGAGCGGAAATATCCGTGGCCAAAATCCTCGTGTCCCAGTCCTTAGCCTGATTGCCGAGGTAGTCGAACAGCAGCATGGAGATGTTGTACGGCTCCTCGCCGCTCGAACAGCCTGCGGACCAGATAGAGAGCACCTTGTCCCGCTGATGGCGGCGGACCAGCGCTGGAATGATGCTCTTATAGAAATAGTCCAGATGTTCCTGCTCGCGCATGAAAAACGTATAGTTGGTGGTCAGCTTGTTGATGACCAGCGTGACCTCGGATTCGTCCCGCTTTTCCAGCAGATGATTGACAAATTCGGAAAAGCTCTTATAGCCAAGCTTGCGGATGGTGGGGGAAAGCCGTCCCGTGATGAGCTGTTTTTTCTGCGACAGGTCGATGCCGTAAGAGGATTTGATGAAATCCACCATCCGTCGGAAATCCGCGTCGGAGATCGACATGGGGCCGAACGCCGCGCTCACGCCCGTTTCCTCAAGCACTTTGTCTTTATTCTTGTTCAGTTCGATCATACGCCGCTTCACTCGTTCTGCAAAAGCTGTCCGCAATCCAGCACCAGCATGGTGCCGGAGCCGTCCGGAATGGTGCACATTCCGGACACGAAGCGCTGCATACTCTGTGCCGGCATCGGAAGAATGCTCTCATCGTCGATCTCAACCATTTGATCGACCGCATCCACCAAAACGCCGATCTGCATATTGTCGTAATTGAGCACGATGAGCAGATTCTCCCCCTCGTTGTCGCTCTTGCCGAGGCGGCGGCGGATATTCAGCACGGGGATGATCTGTCCGCGCATATTAAAGATGCCGCAGACGTAGCTCGGCACCAGCGGCAGCGCCGTGGCGGTATGGCTGCTGAGGATCTCCACCACAAATTCGGCGTCCACGCCCAGCTTGAGATCGTCAATGACGAAGATGAGATACCGTCTTCCCTTGTCCTCCATTTCCTGCGTGGAGGTATCGCCCGCCTCGCCCTCGGGGCCGGCCATAACGGCGGTCTCTTTTTCGGTGTTCAAGTTCTTCACCCCATTTACTTAGTATCGGTTTTGCATCGCGGAGTACAGGTTGCCCACGTCGAGGATCAGACTGATGTTTCCGTCGCCGCGAATGCTGCATCCGGCAATGCCGTATTTTTTCATGTCAAAGTTATTCACATAAGCCGGCAGAGGCTTGACCACGATCTGCTGCTCACCAAGCAGCTCGTCGACAAACAGGCAATAGGAATTGCCGCCGGACTCCAGCCAGAGCAGGATGCCCTCGTCGATATTGTCCGTTCCGCCCTCGATCTGGTAAAAGCGCCGCGCACGGATGACGGGATAATAGTTGTCCATCACCTTAATCATCTCGCCATCGACGGAATCGTGCAGGATATCCGCCTCGGAAACCTTAAAGCTCTGGTTGATGTTCTTGATGGGAATGGTGAAGATGGTCTCGCCCACGGAGACCTCCATGCCGTCCATGATGGCCATGGTCAGCGGAATGTGGATGGTGACGGTCATGCCCTTGCCCAGTTCGCTGGTGATGGACACGTTGCCGCCCAGATCCTCGATGCTCTTTTTCACCACGTCCATGCCCACGCCGCGGCCGGAGAACTCCGTCACCTCGGTGTTGGTGGAGAAGCCGGGCATCATCAAGAAGTTCAGGATGTCCCGGTGGGAATACTCCACATCGGGAGAGGCAATGCCGCTTTTGATGGCCTTCTTGAGCACCTTTTCATCGTTCACGCCCTGACCGTCGTCCTGAATGACAATGATGACCTCGCTGCCAGTGTCCTGGGCGGAGAGGATGATCTCGCCCACCGCGGGCTTGCCGGCGGCAATACGCTCCTCCTCGGTGTCCTCGATGCCGTGATCCATGGAGTTGCGGATCATGTGCATGATGGGATCGCCGATGCTGTCCACGATGGTCTTGTCCACCTCGGTGTCCTCACCGATCAGGGTGAGCTTCGTCTGCTTGTTGAGCTTTTTGCTCATGTCGCGGACGATGCGGTTCATCTTCTGGAAGGTGCTGGACACGGGGATCATTCGCAGGGACATGGAGATGTCCTGCAATTCATCCGTCAGCTTGCGGAGCTGGCGGGCGTTCTTGGAGAACGCGTCCAGATGCAACCCCTTCAGATCCGGAGAGGACGTGACCATCGACTCGGTAATGACGATCTCGCCCACAATAGCGGAGAGCTGGTCCAGCTTGCTGAGGTTGACGCTGATGAGGCTCTCCTTCTGGTGCTGCTGTGCTGCCGCTGCGGCCACAGGCGCGGACGCGCCGGGAGCAGGCGCCGCCGAGGCGGCAGGAGCGGCGGCTCGATGCTCTTCTTTCTCCTCCACCTGCTTCGGCGGCTCATAGTCGTGCGGCTGATATGAGCGCACGGAGCCGGACGAGCGCACGGCCGGGATCGCCTTCTCACGATCCTCCGCGTGCTTGAACATGAGCAGGAAACCGTTTTCGATCACCTGCTCAGCGGTGGAGGCGTCATTTTCAATGCCCGCGGGCACAAAGAGGAAGTCGGATTCCGCGCAGAAGTCTCGAATCGCGGTGACGAGCATGAAGGCACGGAGGTTTTCCATGCCGCAGCCCTCGTCGAAAAAGACGCGCAGGGCATAGGGGAAGTCCGCATTCCCGTCCTCCGTCGGGCCCGCCGGCACAGCCTCGCCCTTCTTTTCGGCAGGCGCGGCGGCCGCAGGAGCGGGCGACTGTTCGGCCCCCTCCGGCTCGCCCTTAATTTTGGCGATCAGACTATTAATATTTGCAAGGAAGCTGTCGATATTTTTATCAAGGGGCTGTCCCGCCTCGATCTTATCGATCTCCGCCCGGAAGTAGTCGATAGACTGGAACATCAAGTCGAACAGCGCGGGACGGTTTTCCTCCGACACGACGGACATCGTGTTCTCTCTTATGATAAAGAAAAGATCCTCGATGCGGTGAGAGATCGTCGTGAGCGTATCAAACTCCATCATGGCTGAGGAGCCCTTGATGGTGTGCATGATGCGGAAGATCTCGTTCACATTGTCTTGAGAAAAGGTGTCCGCCTTTTCCGCTTCGAGAACAATGCTTTCGAGCTGCTCAAGCAGCGTATTGGTTTCGTAGATATAAGTATCAAGGATGTCGTTTCCACTACCCATGGTCTATATAGCACCGCCTTTTTAACTTTCTTATTTATATCGACTGGAAAAGGCAAAAAGATAAGTGCCGTCGTCAACTTTTTTTGCGAGGTGAAGAAAAATGCCCGATCTCTTGGGCGCGACCAACCCCGTGCCCGGTTATGATAAATCCCTAAACAACAACCGTATACCCCAAACAGCGCCGGAAAACCCCCATATTCAAAACGCGCCGGACCTGAGCAAGGTCAGCCGCGCCGATCGGCGGACTGACCGGCAGGACAGCAATTTGCAGGGCGACGGTCCCATTCGCTACGACTCGAATTTCCAGACCTTCCTCCAGCGGCTTCGCGCCG